>Ga0070728_10000687_pt1 | contig 61242 bp, 63 predicted proteins | sample tdDd471_FD_66723 | JGI IMG/M metagenome (GOLD analysis project Ga0070728, IMG submission 66723) | Marine sediment microbial communities from the Atlantic coast under amendment with organic carbon and nitrate - tdDd47.1 | ecosystem: Environmental > Aquatic > Marine > Coastal > Sediment | place... | reverse complement strand
CCGTGGCCATCGTCGAGAGGGCGCCGTGCACCACATCGAGGTCGCGACCTTCCGCGTCGATCTTGATTATCTCGGGGGTGCTGCCGCCCGCGGCCACGTAGCCGTCGATCGAGATGGACGGGTCGCTGTCGTCCGGGGCGACGCTGACCGCGTTGCTTCCTTCCTCGAACCGGTCGGGCTCGATCAGCTTCAGCGTGGCACCCTCGCGACAGACGATGCGATCGTCGACCACCACGTCGGTGCAAGCGTTTGTCGTGACATTCCTCTGCAGGATCGCGCGGATTGCCGGGTTCGGCTCGAAAGCGACGACCTTCGCGCCGAACTTGGCGGCAAAGACCGTGTAGTATCCGACGTTGGCTCCCACGTCGAAGAGCACGGGCGTCTTGAGGGCCTCGAAGAGCTGTCCGAGGAACAGGCTGATGTGCCGTTCCCAGATCCCATTGGCCTTGAGATAGCGCTCCTGTCCGGATCCGGCGACGACCTCGAGCTCGAGCCCGGTTCCGCCCAGGGTGAAGGTCACGCGGGAGATCGATTTCTCCATCCCTGTCTCCAGTCGCCCGCGTTCGAGAGCGGGCCGGTTGGGCGGCCACACGACATCGGTGCCGGTACGCACTGCTTCCGGAAAGAGAGCCACCGAGCGCGCCGGGACCGTGGCGGACGGGGTGGGATTCGAACCCACGGGAGGCTTGCACCCCCGGCGGTTTTCAAGACCGCTGCCTTAAACCACTCGGCCACCCGTCCACGCGTGCCCGACATTCGAGCTTCGCATCGATACGCAAGGCCGGGCGGTCCCGCAAGCCGTGACATGGCGATCGCGCCGACCAACCGGCCGGACGGTCGACGGATACTTGCGGCTTACGGCGGATCCGGTCAGCATTCCTCCTGCCGTGAGGGCAGGAAGCCGTCGACGAGGAGTTCGGAAACATGCTGGGCGAGACGGTCAGCGCAGAAGCGCGCGTCGCGGCATCGGATGCGTGAACTGGCGGAAGCCGGGATTCGAGACCCGCGCCTGCAGCGCCTGTACGCCTACTGGCGGGAGCGGCACGTCGGCACCCGGCCGCCGAGCCGGGCCGACCTGGATCCGCTGGACTTTCCCTATGCCGTTGGCTTCGTCACCCTGGTGGACGTCGAGCACGACCCGCTCCGATTCCGATTCCGCCTGGTCGCCAGCCCGGTTACCCAGCACCTCGGGTATGAACTGACCGGCAAGTACCTCGACGAGATCCCGGAGCCTGCCATGCGCGGGTACCTGAAGGAATCGTACGGCCGCGTCGTGGCGGAGCGTTGCGCCCTGCACGAACGCGGCGAGCGGGTGCTCGACCGGCGTATCTGGCGCCACGAGTCGATGCTGCTGCCGTGCTGCGACGCCGCCGGTTCCGTCAACATGATCATCAGCGCACGAGTGACCGAGACGCCGCAGTCTCTGGCCGAGGACGCCCCCCTGGACTGACCGGGACCGCGGGATCAGGCATGCCGTTGATGCCGGGCGCCGGCCGTGCGAGACAGGGGGCGGGGGAGCGTCCGTCGCAACTCAGGAGTGGCTCGTGCCTCGCACCGTCGTCGACCGCCGCATCGCCGGGGCGCTTTGCGCCGCGGTCGTTCTCGTGGGGATCTGTCTCCTCGGCCCGGCCGGCGCTTCGGCGTCCCAGTCGCAATCCTTCGACCAATGGCTCGTCGGGGTGCGGAGCGAAGCCAAGCAGCACGGCGTCTCCGACAAGACCCTGGACGCCGCCTTCGACGGCGTGAAGCCGATCCCGCGGGTCATCGAGCTCGACCGCAATCAACCGGAGTTCCGCCTGAAGTTCGACGAGTACCTGGGACGTGTCGTCACCCAGGGTCGGATCGCCACCGGGCGCCGGCTGATGAAGGAGCATGCAGCCCTGCTCGACAAGGTGTCGGCGAAGTACGGGGTCCAGAAGCGGTTCATCGTCGCGCTGTGGGGCATCGAGACCGATTTCGGCCGCATCACCGGCGGCTTCCCGGTGATCGCAGCGCTCGCGACCCTGGCCTATGACGGCCGGCGCAGCGCGTTCTTCCGCAAGGAGCTGATGCTGGCGCTGGAGATCCTCGAGCAGGGCCACATCGCGCCGTCGGAGATGAAGGGCTCGTGGGCCGGCGCCATGGGCCAGAGCCAGTTCATGCCGTCGAGCTTCCACCGCTTCGCCGTCGACTACGACGGAGACGGCCACAAGGACATCTGGGGCACGCTGCCGGACGTCTTCGGGTCGATCGCCCGCTACCTGTCGCAGTCCGGCTGGCGCGACGACATCACCTGGGGGCGCGAGGTCCAGTTGCCGAAGTCGTTCGACCGCAAGCTGATCGGCCTGGAGACCAAGAAGGAGATCTCGGCCTGGCAGGCGCTCGGCGTCCGCAAGGCCGGCGGCGGCGATCTGCCGGGCCGCGACCTGCAGGCGTCGGTCGTCGAGGTGACCGAGCGCAGCGGCAACGCGCGGCATTTCCTCGCCTACCAGGATTTCGAGGTCATCCTGAAGTGGAACCGCTCGACCTACTTCGCGATCGCGGTCGGTACGCTTGCCGATGCCCTGGATGCGCGGTAACCTGCGAGATCTAGCGATTCACGGCAGCGGTACCACAACATCCATGGGTCAGGGGAGTTGCATGCGCCTTCCGCGCGCCGGGCTCGGCATCGTGCTCGCATTGATCTCGGCAATTGGCCTCGCCGGCTGCGCCGAGACCGAGTTCCTGGTCAACACCGCCAAGCAGGCCAAGGGCGCTGACAGGGGCCGTTCGGTCGGCGGCTACAAGGTCGGCAGCCCGTACCAGATCAGCGGGGTCTGGTACTATCCGAAGGACGACTGGAGCTACGTCGAGACCGGTATCGCCTCGTGGTACGGCCCGGGCTTCCACGGCCGGACCACCGCCAACGGCGAACAGTTCGACGAGAACGACGTGACCGCCGCGCACCGCACCCTGCCGCTGCCCAGCATCGTCCGGGTCACCAACCTCGGCAACGGCCGCTCGCTGGTCGTGCGGGTCAACGACCGGGGGCCGTTCGCCCACGGCCGGATCATCGACATGAGCCGGCGGTCCGCCCAGCTTCTGGGCTTCGAGCGGCAGGGTACCGCGAAGGTGCGCGTCGAGATCCTGCCGGAGGAGACCCGGCGCGAGCAGATGATCGCCCGCGGCGAGGCGCCCGGCGGAACGGTTCTGGCCTCGGCCAGGACGACCGAACCGGCGGCACCGGCGCCGCCGGCCGTTCCGGCGGCCCCGGTCCAGGTCACCCGGCTGGAAGCTCCCAGTGGCGCGGCGGCCGCTCCGGCGCCCGGGGCCGCCGCCGTGACGACCAGTCGCCCGGCCGGCAGCAGCGGCACCGCGGCGATCGCCGCCGGCGGTCCGCCCCCGGGCACCCTCGAGACCGTTCCGGTCACCCCCACAGACATCTGGGTCCAGGTCGGCTCGTTCGAGAACCGCGACAACGCGCAGCGGCTGTCGACCCGGATGCGGAGCTTCGGCCCGGCCGGTGTGCAGCAGGCCGAGGTGGCGGGGCGCACCTTCCACCGCGTCCGGATCGGACCGCTGGCCGAGGTGGCGTCCGCCGACCGGGTGCTCGAACGGGTCATCGCCGCCGGCTATCCGGGGGCCCGCATCGTCGTCGACTGAAGTGCCGCCCGTGCCCCAGATTCTCCGCAAATCGGGGCTAGGGAGGTCGGACACCGCAAGGTCCGGGAGGTTTGGAACAGTGTTTCGCCGTCATTCGCCGATCGCCGTCGTCCTGGTTGCCGTCGCCGCCGCGCTCGCGTTCGTCCGCCCGGCGGCCGCGATGGAGACCAGCGCGCGCGAAGCCATCCTGATGGACTTCGACACCGGCCAGATCCTGTTCTCCAAGGACGCCGACGAGCCGATGCCGCCGGCATCGATGACCAAGATCATGTCGGTGTTCCTGGCGTTCGAGCGCCTCAAGGACGGCCGGCTGAAGGAAACCGACGAGATCCCGATCTCCGAGAACGCGTGGCGCAAGGGCGGCTCGAAGATGTTCGTCGAGGTCGGATCGCGGGTGCCGGTGTCGGACATTCTGCAGGGCATCATCGTGCAGTCCGGCAACGACGCGACCATCGCGCTGGCCGAGGCGATCGCCGGCTCGGAGGAGGCTTTCGCCGAGCTGATGACCAAGCGGGCGCACGAGCTCGGGCTGGCCAACTCGAACTTCCGCAATTCCACCGGCTGGCCCGACCCCGACCATCGGACGACCGCCCACGACCTGGCGAAGCTGGCCGCGATGGTGATCCGGCGGTTCCCCGAGCACTACGCGTTGTTCTCGGAGAAGTCGTTCACCTACAACAACATCAAGCAGGGCAACCGCAACCCGCTGCTGTACAAGAACATGGGCGCGGACGGCCTGAAGACCGGCCACACCGAGAACGCCGGCTACGGCCTGACCGCCAGCGCCAAGCGCGGTAACCGGCGACTGATCCTGGTGGTGAACGGCCTCAAGAGCGTGCGCGAACGGTCCGACGAATCGGAACGGCTCCTGGAGTGGGGGTTTCGCGAGTTCGAGCAGGTGACGCTGGCGAAGCAGGGCATGCCGGTCGAGACCGCCGAGGTCTGGCTGGGCGACAAGGCGAAGGTGCCGCTGGTGTCGGACCGCGACATCAATCTCTCGGTCCGCCGGACCGCCCGCAAGGACATGACCGTGACGGTGGAGTACACCGGCCCGATCCCGGCGCCGATCGTGGCCGGCCAGCCGATCGCCATGCTGAAGGTTTCGGGGCCCGGCATGGATGACCAGAGTTTTCCGCTGTATGCCGGGACCGACGTCGGCCAGCTCGGGCCTATGGGCCGGATCACCTCGGCGCTCGGGCACCTGATCTGGGGCGCCGGTGGCTGAGCCGGTCGCGCCCGGGCGCTTCATCACCCTGGAAGGCGGCGAGGGGGCCGGCAAGTCGACCCAGGCCCGCCGGCTGGCGTCCTGGCTCGGCGCGTGCGGCATCGACTGTCTGCTGACCCGCGAGCCCGGCGGCTCGCCGGGGGCCGAGGACATCCGTACGCTGCTGGTCACCGGCGAGCCGGGCCGCTGGGATGCGGTCACCGAGGCGCTGCTGATGAACGCCGCCCGGCGCGATCACGTGGTCCGGACCATCCGGCCGGCGCTCGCCGCCGGCAAATGGGTGATCTGCGACCGGTTCCTCGACTCCACGCTGGCCTATCAGGGCTATGCCGGCGGCGTGCCGCTCGCGACCCTGCGCAGCCTGATCGACGCCGCCGTCGAGGGTACCCGCCCGGACCTGACCCTGGTCCTCGACCTTCGCCCGGAGACCGGCCTGGCGCGGGCGCATGGCGGCGGCCTGGGGACCGAAACCCGCTTCGAGCGCAAGGGGCTCGCGTTCCACGCCGCCGTGCGCGACGGCTTCCGAGCCATCGTCGCCGATGAACCCGGCCGCTGTGCGGTCGTCGACGCCGGCGGATCGGCCGACGAGGTTGCGGCCGGTATCGTCGAGACGGTGTCCCGGCGCTTGGGAGTCGAGGCGTGACCCAGGGTGACGACACCGCACCCGGCCTGCCGGCGCCGGCGGCCAATCCCGACCTGCTCGGGCACGAGTGGGCCGAGCGGCTGGTGCTGGACGCCTGGAACGCCGGCCGGATGCCGCATGCCTGGCTGATCGCCGGCCCGCCGGGCATCGGCAAGGCCACCTTCGCCTACCGGATCGCCCGGTTCGTGCTGTCCGGCGGCGGAGCCGCAGGAGGCGGGGGGCTGTTCGGGGCCGCCGATGCGCCGCCGACCTCGTTGGCGATCGATCCCGAGGACCGGGTCTCTCGCATGGTGGCGGCGGAAAGCCACCCGGACCTGAAGGTGCTGCGCCGGCAGATGAACGAGAAGGGGACGGGGATGAGCGCCGTGGTCCGGGTCGACGAGGTCCGGACCTTCGAGGCCTCGCTGCGCCTGCGCAGTTCCGCGGGCGGCTGGCGCGTCGCGATCGTCGACGAGGCCGAGCGGATGAACCGGAACGCCGAGAACGCACTTCTGAAAATACTTGAAGAACCGCCTCCTAATTCTTTGATTATTCTGGTTTCGAATGCATTGAACGCCATGCTGCCGACGACCCGCTCTCGGTGTCGCCGACTGGTTCTGAAACCGCTGGCGGACAATGTGGTCCTGGATCTGCTGCACCGGGGTCGGCCGGAGATCGGCGTCGACGACGCCGGCGTCCTGGTCCGCTTGGCCGAGGGCAGCGTCGGCCGGGCGCTGACCCTGGCGGACGCCGGCGGGGCCGACCTGTACCGCGCGGTGTCCGGCCTGATGGCCGCCTTGCCGACCGACCGGCGCGGCCAGGTGCCGGGCGAGGCGGTGCATGTGCTGGCGGGCGCCTGGAGCCGGCGTCCGAAGGAGGGCGAAGCCGACGCCTTCAGCGCCGGGATGGAGCTGCTGCTGGGCTGGATCGACCGCGCGGTGCGGGCCGCCGCCGGTGCCGGCGGCCTCCGGGAGATCGTGCCGGGCGACCTGGAGGCCGGTCGTCGCTGGGTCTCGGCGATCGGCCCGGAGGCGGTGTTCCGGCGGCGTGCCGAGGTGATCCGGCTGGCGCGCCTGGAACCGGCCCTCAACCTCGACCGCCGCCAGGTCGTCCTGGACTCGATCCACACCCTCGCCCTGGGCGACGGGCTTGATCGGGGGCTGGCAGCGGAGTAGGCAGGGGGCCCGCCGGCCGGAGGTCTCTGATGAGCCGCAGCTACTACGTCACGACACCGATCTACTACGTCAACGACAAGCCGCATATCGGGCACGCGTACACCACGCTGGCCTGCGACGTGCTGGCGCGCTTCAAGCGCCTGGACGGCTACGACGTGATGTTCCTGACCGGCACCGACGAGCACGGCCAGAAAGTCGAGGCCGCGGCGGCCGCCGCCGACGTCGACCCGCAGAGCTTCACCGACAGGGTCTCGCAGAACTTCCGCGACCTGCTCGGGGTGATGAACTACTCGAACGACGATTTCATCCGCACCACCGAGCAGCGCCACGTCGTCTCGGTGCAGGATCTGTGGCGGCGGCTGAAGGACAGCGGGCACATCTACCTCGGCTCCTACGCCGGCTGGTACTCGGTGCGCGACGAGGCGTTCTACACCGAGACCGAGCTGACCAAGGGCCCGAACGGCCAGAAGATCGCGCCGAGCGGCGCGCCGGTCGAATGGGTCGAGGAGCCGTCGTATTTCTTCGACCTGTCGAAGTGGCAGGACAAGCTGCTGGCGTTCTACGAGGCCAACCCGGATTTCATCGCGCCCGAGAGCCGACGCAACGAGGTGCTGTCGTTCGTGCGCGGCGGCCTCAAGGACCTGTCGGTCAGCCGCACCAGCTTCAAGTGGGGCATCCCGGTGCCCGGCGACGACGCCCACATCATGTATGTCTGGCTCGACGCCCTGACCAACTACATCACCGCCGTCGGCTATCCCGACACCGAGGGGGCGTACGCCCGGTGGTGGCCGGCCGACCTGCACATGGTCGGCAAGGACATCCTGCGGTTCCACGCGGTGTACTGGCCGGCGTTCCTGATGGGGGCGGGGCTGGAGCCGCCGAAGCGGGTGTTCGCCCACGGCTGGTGGACCAACGAGGGCCAGAAGATCTCGAAGTCGCTCGGCAACGTCATCGACCCGCTGCAGCTGGTCGAGACCTACGGCCTCGACCAGGTCCGCTACTTCCTGCTGCGCGAGGTCCCGTTCGGCAACGACGGCGACTTCTCGCACAAGGCGATGGTCTCCCGGATGAACTCCGAGCTGGCCAACGACCTCGGCAACCTGTCGCAGCGCGTGCTTTCGATGATCGCCAAGAACTGCGAGGCCAAGGTGCCGCAGCCGGGCGCATTCGAGCCGGCCGACACCGCACTGCTGGGTGCCGCCGAAGGCCTGCTGGACGCCCTGCGGGCGGCCTACGACGCCCAGGCCTTCCACCGGGCGCTCGACGCGGTGTTCGACGTCGTCGGCCGCGCCAACCGCTATGTCGACGAGCAGGCGCCGTGGGCGCTGCGCAAGACCGACCCGGCGCGCATGGCGACGGTGCTGTACACGCTCGCCGAGACCGTCCGGCACGTCGCGATCCTGCTGCAGCCGGTGATGCCGGAGTCCTGCGCGCGGATGCTCGACCAGCTCGCCCTGGCCGAGGACGCCCGGACCTTCGACCGGCTGGGGGCGGCGCACCGCCTGGTGCCGGGAACCCCGCTGCCGAAGCCGCAGGGCGTGTTCCCGCGCTGGGTGGCGCCGGAGGAGGAAGCCAAGCCGTGACCCAGCCGCCGCCGCTCGTCGACTCCCACTGCCACCTCGACTTCCCGGACTTCGCCGACGAGCTCGACGAGGTGGTCGCGCGTGCCCGCCGGGCCGGCCTGGTCCGCATGGTCACGATCGGCACGCGGGTCCGCGAGTTCGACAAGATCCTCGGGATCGCGGAGCGGTTCGAGGATGTCTACTGCACGGTCGGCACCCACCCGCACAACGCCGGCGAGGAGACCGACGTCACCGCCGACCAGCTGGTCGCCCTGGCGAACTCCAGTCCGAAGGTCGTCGGGATCGGCGAGTGCGGGCTCGACTACTTCTACGACCACGGCCCGCGCGAAGCCCAGGCGGCCGGGTTCCGGACCCACATCGAGGCGGCCCGCCGCACCGGCCTGCCGGTCATCGTGCACACCCGCGATGCCGACGAGGACACCTGGAAGATCCTCGAGGAGTGCTACGCGGAGGGCCCGTTCACCGGCGTGCTGCACTGCTTCAGCTCCGGCCGCGAGCTGGCGATGCGGGCCGTCGACCTCGGCTTCTACGTCTCGCTGTCCGGCATCGTGACCTTCAAGAAGTCGGAGGACATCCGGGCCACCGTCGCCGACCTGCCGGCCGACCGGCTGCTGGTCGAGACCGACGCCCCGTACCTGGCGCCGCCGCCGTACCGCGGCAAGCGCAACGAGCCGGCCTATGTCGTCCATACCCATCAGGTGGTCGCGGAGGTGAAGGGGATGAGCGTGGAGGCCTCGGCCGAGCAGACCACACGCAACTTCTTCCGGCTGTTCTCCAAGGTGCCGCCGCCGGCGCACCTGGCGCTCGACGCGGCATAGGGGTCGCGCCATGCGGGTGACCATGCTGGGCTGCGGCGCGTCGGTCGGCGTGCCCAGCCTGTCCGGCGGCTGGGGCCAGTGCGACCCGTCGGAGCCGCGCAACCGCCGGCGCCGCAGCTCGATCCTGGTCGAGAAGAACGACCGCCGGGTCCTGGTCGACGCCTCGCCCGACCTGCGGGAGCAGTTGCTGGACGCCGGGGTCCGGTCGATCGACGCGGTGCTGTTCACCCACATCCATGCCGACCACACCCACGGCATCGACGATCTGCGGCCGCTGTACTGGTCGACCCGCGAACGGATCCCGGCCTATGCCGACGCCACGACCTATGCCGACCTGCACGCGCGCTTCGGCTACATGTTCGAGGCGGCCCCGCAGTCGCCGCCGCACCATTCGCCGCCGCTGATCCATTTCCCGCTCGAGGAGGGGCTGCACGAGATCGCCGGCCTGTCGATCGAGGTGTTCCGGCAGGACCACGGCAATTCCGGCGACAGCCTCGGCATGATTTTCGACGGCCGGTTCGCGTACTCGACCGATGTCAACCGGATGCCCGACGCCCAGCTCGACCGGCTGGCCGAGCTGCGGCTCGACACCTGGATCGTCGACTGCCTGCGCGACGAGCCGACCGCGGCGCACGCGTCCTTCGACGAGGCCATGGAGTGGATCGCCCGGGTCGGGCCGCGCCGGGCCTACCTGACCCACATGAACGCCCGGCTCGACTACCGCCGGACCCTGGCCAAATGCCCGCCGGGAGTAGAGCCCGGCTACGACGGGCTGGTGCTGGAGATCCCCGAGCAGGAGGAGAGCCCCGGATGAGCCGGCTCGACACCGTCCGTCCGCAGCGCTGGGAGCGCAGGGGCAGGGTGGTGACCACCGACCCGGCGCTGATCGACGCCGAGGCGGTCCGGCGCTATCTCGCTGCCGGCCAGCAGTCGCCGGGCATCCCGATCGAGGTGGTCCGCGAGTTCGTCGCCAACAGCGTCAATTTCGGGCTGTTCGACGGCGACCCGGAGGCGGGGGCAACGATGATCGGATACGCCCGCGTGGTCACCGATTTCGCGGCCTTCGCCTACATCGGCGACGTGTTCCTGACCGACGACGCCGAGCGCGGGCAGGGCTGGGGAAGCTGGCTGATGGACTGCATCTTCGCGCATCCCGACCTGCAGGACCTGCGGCGCTGGATGCTGATGTGCGGCGAACGGCCGGTTGCCTGGTACAAGCGCTACGGCTTCGAGGAGCCGGGGCGGCCCGGCTTCGCCCTGCACCGTACCGACCGCGGCATCTACCTGCGCAAGGCCGGGCCGGAGCCGCGATAGCCGGCGGGCAGCATCTCGGGCAACGGACCCGATCCGACCCGCCGCCGCAGCATGGTGCGGAAACCGTCGCGCACGGTCTCCAGATCGAGGACCAGGTCGTGGCACCGGGCGACGCCGTCGCAGCGGTCGAGCAGATCGTCGAACGCCACCGCGCAGCGCTCGGCCGAGCGCACGTGCGGGCTCGCCAGGATCAGCCAGCGCGGCTCGGCCGGCCGGCGGAACGGATCGGTCGGCGGGGCGGCGTGCTGGGTGACGTAGAACTCCAGGCAGCCCTGGAAGTAGCCGCGGATCTCGAACAGGACGGCACCGGCGGGCATGCGCGGGACCAGCGGGTCGTCGGCGTGCAGGGCGTCGAACTCGGCTTCCTCGACGGCCAGGTCGTGCAGCATGTCGTCGAGGAACAGTTCGAGAACTTCCGGCTCGGTGGTGTCGGAGCCGAAGCGGTGGACGAACGCCGCGAGCTCGGGCGGCAGCACCGTGTAGTAGTCCTCGCGATCGGACGTCCGGTGCGACCGGCAGCCGGCGCCGGCGTGCCAGGTCAGGACCCGACCCGGTTTCTTGAGCGCGCGTTCCAGTGCTACCCTGGCCATGCTCGAATCCTACAGGGACTGCGGACCTCCGTCATGATCGATCCGAAACTGCTGGGCGATCTCGCCAAGGATCACCAGAAGAACCTGCTGACCCGCGACGAGGCCAAGGCCTTCCTGCGCGACCTGATGGAGGTCTGCCGGCGGCACCGGGTGTTCCTGCGGACCGGCGACCAGACGATCCGGTTTTCCAAGGTGTTCGCCGACAGCGAGCAGCGCACCGTGCTGCGGGCGATGATCGACCGCGACGGCCGCTGTCCGGCCGCCCAGATCGACTACAAATGAGCCTGTCGCAGCGGCCGGCCGTGGATTGGCAACGGCCGGGCTACGAGGCTTCGACCGATCCGGCGCGCATCGACCGTGCCGGTGTGCTGGCGGCGCTGCGGGCGACGTACTGGGCGGAAAACCTGACGGCGGACGTTCTCGACCGGGCGACCGAGAACTCGATCTGCATCGGCGTGTACGAGGTGCCGTCGGGCCGACAGGTCGGCTTCGCCCGGGCGGTCAGCGACCTGGCGACCTTCGCGTGGCTGGCCGACGTCGTGGTGCTGCCGGCGTTCCGTGGGCAGGGCCTCGGGCACTGGATGACGGCGTGCCTGCTGAGCCATCCGGACCTGCAGGGGCTGCGTCGCCTGCAGCTCGCGACCCGCGATGCCCATGCGATGTACCGCCGTTTCGGGTTCGAGGATCCCGCGCCGGGCCGCATTCTCACGAGGTCGGGTACGCTGCCGGCGCCGGATCCGGATGAGTTCGCTTGTCCATCCGGATAGTGCGAGAGCTTCCCGGGATAGGCCCGTTCACTCGGGAGGCAGGTTGTCGAACGCGTTCACGCCCAGTAACCGGGTTACCCGTCCGTCCCGGCCATAGGGCAGCACCAGGACCGTATAGACCCGGTAGTGATAGCGGTCGTACTCGATCGCCGTTTTCACCCAGTACGGCTTGCCGTTCGTCGCGGCCCAGCTCAGCCGGCCCAGGTGGGCCTGGGTGCCCGATTGTTGACCGACCACTCCGCCGCGCCGGCTGCGCCCGAGGATCCGGACGATTTCCGACCCCTCCAAGCGAATCTTGATGAGATCGGAGCGGTCGCCGATTTCGTAGAGGACGATGTACGGCAGTGCCTCGGGCGGAAGCAGCGTGGGGTCGATGCACGTGTCCTGGGGGTAGGCGCCGTCGCCCCGTGACGAGTGCCAGATCGACCACATCTCGGTCTGATACGGCAGCCGGAACAACTCGGGCTGCACCGGATGGATCATCCCGTCGGGCAACCGTGCGCCCGGGTCGGTGTGGCCCGCAGTCACGCTCTGGGCTTCGCGGCTTCACGGCTGGATGTCTCCGGACTGTCCATGTGAGCTCCCATTGTCGATATTTCCCATAATATACATTATGCGCTTTTTATGGTTTACCCCGGGTAACTCCCCGCCACGGTCTCAGTGGCGCTCAGTCAGGCGCTGCACTGCTCAACGCGATCGGCCCGGTTCCTCCGAACACGATGACGACCCGGTTCCCCGGTTCCGGCCGTTCGTCGTCGGTCCGGATCGGCAGCGCATCCTCGCCATACCCGTCGACCGAATGGAACTGCCAGGTCGGAACCGATTGATCGATCAATGCCAGCTGGACGGCGATCGCCCGCCGCAGCGAAAGCGCCTGATTGAAGACCGGGTTCCCGACCCGGTCGGCGTATCCGCGGATGACGATCCGCCGGTTCGTCCTGATCGCCACCTCGGCAATCGACGAAACCGCGTCCAGGGCCGCCGGACCGAGCGAGAAACCGCCGCTGGCGAAGTGGATCTCGCCCAGAACGGCCCAGCTCCCCTCCATCGGCGTTCCCGATGCTCGAACCGTTCCAGCGGTCGGCTCGGCGGTAGACGCACCCTCCGACACGGTCTCGGTGGCGCGCGCAGTCTCCAGTTCGGACACCCGCCCGGACAACTCGGCCAGCCCGTTCCCGAGGGATTCGATCGCGGCCGGATCGCTCCGCGGCAGCGCTTCGAGCGCGGCGATCCGACCGGACGTCGCCTCCAGGCCAGCGGTCAGCAGATCCAGGGCGGCTGGATCGCCGGGCGGCCGCGCTTCCAGGGCGCCGGTCCGGTCGGACAGCGCCGCCACCCGGGCGTCGACCGACGCGAGCGCCTCGGGATCGGTGCGCGGAGCCGCTTCCAGCGCCGCGATCCTCGAGGCTGAGGCATCCAACCCGGCGGCCAGTCGTTCCAGGGCTGCCGGATCGCCGGGCGGCCGGGCTTCCAGGGCATTGGTCCGGTCGGACAGCGCCGTCACCCGGGCGTCGACCGACGCGAGCAACTCGGGGTCGGCGCGCGGTGCCGCTTCCAGTGCCGCGATCCTTGCCGCGCTGACGTCGAGCCCGGCGACAAGTCCCTGCACGGTCGCCGGATCACCGGACGGTCGGGCCTCCAGAGCGTCGGCCCGGTCCGACAGTGCCGCCACCCGGGTGCCCAGCGCCGCGAGAACGTCGGGATCGGTGCGAGGAGCCGCCTCCAGCGCCGCGATCCGCACGACGGAGGCCTCCAGTCTGGTGGAAAGGTCCTGAACGGCGGCCGGGTCACCGGGCGGACGGGCATCCAGCATTGCGATTCGGGTCTGCAGCTTGGCCTGCTGATCCCTCAGGCGGTCGACCCTCGAGCCCAGGTAGACGACGACGCCCAGAAGCAGCACCGACACCACGAACGCCAAGCCCGCAGCGATCGTCTGAACCGGGACGCCCTGTAGGGACGGTATCACCGTCCGCTTCTTCCAACCGGCTCCGTTGTCCCTGGGCAATACAGGTCCCACCGTCAAACAGCCCTAAAGAAATTCTAGACGAATTCCGCGGCCGGGGCGCGCTCTTCCGTTCGAAATTCGACAAATCGGGGTTCACGGCGGCCGTGTTTTGCGCGACACTACGGCTCTGCGGTGCTCGTCACCGCGGCGATCTGGGATCAGAACCAGGGAGGTGCGCAAGCATGGAACCACCGGCGCAGCACCGCCCCGTCCTGTCGAAGTGATCGGACGGGGCTCCGAGAAATCCAAAATCAGGAAACTTTCTCACTCTTGCGAGTGACTTACGCGCATTGCCCATGCGCGAAGCGGCGCCCGAGCTGACGGCTCGCGGCGCCGCAGTCACATGCCCGGCTGTCGCGTGTCCCGCCGGGCCCTCCGCGCTTTCCCCGTACCGCCTCGCTCGCTAGTCTCGGCCGGGCAGCATGACCCGAGCACGACGAGAGGCCGCACCGAATGAGCGCCCCTTCCCGCGACCGCCTTTCCGGCCACGACGACCTTCCCGACGGTCCGCCGATCGCACGGTTGCTGGCCGTCATGGCGCGGCTGCGCGACCCCGACGGCGGCTGCCCTTGGGACCTCGAGCAGAACTTCGAGACGATCGCGCCCTACACCATCGAGGAGGCCTACGAGGTGGCCGAGGCGATCACCCTGGGTGATCGGGCCGCGCTCAAGGACGAGCTCGGCGACCTGCTGCTGCAGGTCGTCTATCACGCCCAGATGGCGGAAGAGGAAGGCAGTTTCGGCTTCGACGACGTCGCGACCGCGATCGCCGAGAAGATGATCCGCCGCCACCCGCACGTGTTCGGCGACGACAGCGTGGCCGATGCCGCCGCCCAGACCGGCGCCTGGGAACGCCAGAAGGCCGAGGAACGCGCCCGCAAGGCCGAGGCCGAGGGCCGCACGGCCAGCGTGCTGGAGGGGGTGTCGAGCGCCCTGCCCGCGCTGATGCGGTCCGTGAAGCTGCAGCGCCGCGCCGCCCGCGTCGGCTTCGACTGGCCGGAAACCGCCCAGGTGCTCGACAAGATCGCCGAGGAGCTCGGCGAGCTGAGGGTCGAGATCGCGGCCGGCGACGATGCCGACCGGCTGGAGGACGAGATGGGCGACGTGCTGTTCGCGGTCGTCAACCTCGCCCGCCACCTCGGGGTCGACCCGGAGACCGCGCTGCGGCGCTGCAATGCCAAGTTCGAGCGCCGGTTCCGCGGGGTCGAGGACCGGCTGGCCGCGCAGGGGCGGTCGCCGGACCAGGCGTCGCTCGATGCGATGGAGGCGCTGTGGGTCGAGATCAAGCTCGAAGAGAAGATGAAAAAAGCCCTGTAAGATTATGATAACAAATTAATACAATGATGGCATTCAGGTGCTCCCGCCGTTGAGGCTTGGCGTGCCGAGCCGCTGCCATCTCCCGGCCATGGTGCCGTGGGACCGTGGCCGAGTGGCATAGTCGGGAGCCTTCCAGGATGCTGATCTCGCGTCGGGGCCTGCTGAAGCTGACGCTCGGCATGGGCGTCGCAGGCTTCTCCTCGGCGGCCTACGGGTTCGCGATCGAGCCCGGCCTGCTGTTGCACGTGCAGCGCTACCGGATCCGCCCGACCAGGTGGCCGCGCGGCATGCCGCTGCGGATCGTGGTCGTCGCCGATCCCCATCTCGGCGAACCCTACATGCCGCTCGACCGCTATGCCGGTATCGTCGACACCGCGACCGCCCTCGCCCCCGACCTGATCGTGATGCTCGGCGACTATCCGCCGGGGCACCGCTTCGTGACCAGGCCGGTGGCGACAGAGGATTTCGCCAGGGTCTCGCGCGGGCTGCGCGCACGGCACGGGGTGTACTCGATCCTCGGCAATCACGACTGGTGGGCCGACGAGCAGGCCCAGCTCAGGCAGCGCGGCCCGGTCGACATCCAGCGCGCCCTGGAACGCAACGGCATCCAGGTGCTCAGCAACGACGCCGTGCGGATCGCCGGCGACGGCGCCCCGTTCTGGCTGCTCGGCCTCGGCGACCAGCTGGCGTTCCTGCGACCGCGCGGCGGTGCCACCGGCATCGACGACCTGACCGGGACCCTGGCGCGGGTGTACGACGACGCTCCGGCAATCCTGCTGGCGCACGAGCCGGACATCTTCCCGAAGGTGCCGCAGCGCGTCGCCCTGACCCTCTGCGGGCACACCCATGGCGGCCAGGTCCGGCTGTTCGGCTACTCGCCGATCGTCCCGTCCCGCTACGGCAATCGCTATGCCTACGGCCACGTCGCGGAAGGCGGCCGGCATCTCGTGGTGTCGGGCGGCCTCGGCTGCTCCAACCTGCCGGTGCGGTTCGGCGTCCCGCCGGAGATCACGGTCGTCGACCTCGCGTAAATGCGCTCTACATCGCTTCGCGATTGCAGTAAGGTCCCGACCCTTCTTGACCATGAGTTTCTGACCCGGAGGCGGTCATGGCGGCACGGATCTTCATCGACGGCGAAGCCGGAACCACGGGTCTGCAGATCCGCGAGCGTCTAGCCGCGCGCCGCGATGTCGAGCTGATCTCGCTCGACGACGTCAGCCGGAAGGATCCCAAGGCCCGGCGCGACGCGCTGCACGCCGCGGACGTGGCCATCCTGTGCCTGCCGGACGACGCCGCGCGCGAGGCCGCGGCCCTTGCCGAGGGCTCCGGCACCAGGCTGATCGACGCCTCGACCGCGCATCGGACGGCCGACGGCTGGGCCTACGGCTTTCCGGAGTTCCGGCCCGGCCAGCGCGAGGAAATCGTGGCCGCGACCCGGGTATCGAACCCGGGCTGCTATCCGACCGGCGCCATCGCGATCCTGGCGCCGCTGGTCGCCGCCGGGCTGGTCCCGGCCGACTTTCCGGTCACGGTCAACGCGGTCTCCGGCTACACCGGCGGCGGCAAGTCGCTGATCCAGCGCTACGAGGCCGAGGGCCAGGACGGCTACAAGCCGGACGCCTACTGGAGCTACGGGCTGACGCTGCAGCACAAGCACGTGCCGGAGATGACCCGCTGGTCCGCCCTCGCCCATCCGCCGATCTTCCAGCCGGCGGTGGCGCGCTATGCCCAGGGCATGCTGGTCAGCGTTCCGCTGGCGCTGTGGGCGCTGCCGAAGAAGCCGGCCCCGGCCGACCTCCATGCGGCGCTGGCCGAGCGCTATGCCGACGCCCGGTTCGTGCGCGTGGCGCCGCTCGGCGAGGCCCAGGGCCTGAAGGAGTTGGACCCGCAGGCGCTGAACGGCACCAACCTGATGGAGCTGTTCGTGTTCGCCGACGCCTCGACCGGGCGCGCGGTGCTCACCGCCCGGCTCGACAACCTCGGCAAGGGCGCGTCGGGTGCGGCGGTGCAGAACATGAACCTGCTGCTCGGCCTGCCCGAGGATGCCGGCCTGGAGATCCAGCGGGCGGCCTGAGCGCCGCCCGTTCGCCCGCCCGCTACCCGATCGGCCCCAGAACCGCTTCACGCAGCGCGTGCCAGCTGTCGGCGTCGGGCGCCGCCAGCAGGCCGCCGGCGAGTTCGCTCGGGCGGTAGGCGCGGCCGTCGAGCCGGGCGGCGTAGCCGCCGGCCTCGGCGTGGATCAGCAGGCCGGGCGCGTGGTCCCAGGGCATGTTCTTCCAGTAGAACGCGAAGTGCCACTGGCCGGTGGCCAGCATGCGGTAGTCGAAGGCGGCGCAGCCGCGGCGGTGGTGACGCTTCGGCAGCACCGCGTCGGCGCGCGCCCGCACCGCCTTGCGGGCCTCCTCGTCCGGAATGAACCGGAAGTTCAGCGAGCCCTCCATGACGTCGAGGCCGGCGGCCGCGGCGGACTGCAGGCGGCTCCGCCCGGTCTCGCGCTCCACCATCTCGGCGCCGCCGCCGTGCTCGGCCATCAATACCCGGCCGGTCACCGGCTCGTAGATCGCCGCGGCGATCGTCGCATCGTGCTGGACCAGCGCCACCATCACGGCGAAGCGGTCGCTGCCCTCGGCAAAGTTCTTGGTGCCGTCGACCGGGTCGACGATCCACACCGGCCGATGCTCGGTCAGCAGGTCGAGCAGGCTCTTGTCGTGCTCGACCGATTCCTCGCCGATCAGCACCGAGCCGGGAACCAGATCGGGCAGGCGTGCCGCCAGGGCGCGCTCGGCCGCCTCGTCGGCGATCGTGACCAGGTCGTTCGGGCCGGTCTTCTCGCGGATGTCGCCGTCGGCGAGGTTCCGCCAGCGCGGCAGGATCTCCTCCTCCGCCACCTCGGCGAGCACCCGCGCCACGCGGTCGAGATCGACGGTCGTCATTGCAGGCTCCGGATGGGTCAACGGAAAAGGGCCGCGGGGTTGCCGCGGCCCTTCCCTATCACGGCCCGGGTCGGGCCGGAAGTCGACGCGGGGCGGATCAGAAATCCATACCGCCCATGCCGCCCATGCCACCCATGCCGCCCATATCGGGCATGCCGCCGCCGGCCGACTTCGGCTCCGGCTTCTCGGCGACCATCGCCTCGGTGGTGATCAGCAGGCCGGCGATCGACGCGGCGTCCTGCAGGGCCGTGCGGACGACCTTGGTCGGGTCGATGACGCCGGCCTTGATCAGGTCCTCGAAGGCACCGCTCTGGGCGTTGTAGCCGAAGGTTGCCGACTTCTGCTCGAGCAGCTTGCCGACCACGATCGAGCCGTCGGCCCCGGCGTTGCTGGCGATCTGCCGGACCGGCGCCTGCAGGGCCCGGCGGACGATGTCGATGCCGGTGCGCTGGTCGTCGTTGGCGCCCTTGAGCTTCTCGAGCGCCTTGCCGGCGTACAGCAGCGCGGTGCCGCCGCCCGGGACGATGCCTTCCTCGACCGCGGCGCGGGTCGCGTGCATCGCGTCGTCGACGCGATCCTTGCGCTCCTTCACCTCGATCTCGGTGGCGCCGCCGACGCGGATCACCGCGACGCCGCCGGCCAGCTTCGCCAGACGCTCCTGCAGCTTCTCGCGATCGTAGTCGGACGTGGTCTCCTCGATCTGCGCGCGGATCTGCGAGCAGCGGGCCTCGATGTCCTTCTTCTTGCCGGCGCCGTCGACGATGGTGGTCTCGTCCTTGGTGATGCCGACCTTCTTGGCCTTGCCCAGCATGTCGAGGGTGACGGTCTCGAGCTGGATGCCGAGATCCTCCGACACCACGGTGCCGCCGGTCAGGATCGCGATGTCCTCGAGCATGGCCTTGCGGCGATCGCCGAAGCCCGGCGCCTTGACCGCCGAGACCTTGAGGCCGCCGCGCAGCTTGTTCACGACCAGGGTCGCCAGGGCCTCGCCCTCGATGTCCTCGGCGATGATCAGCAGCGGACGCTGGCCACGGGCGACCTGCTCCAGCAGCGGCAGCATCGGCTGCAGGCTGGACAGCTTCTTCTCGTGGATCAGGATCAGCGGGCTCTCGAGCTCGCAGGTCATCTTGTCGGCATTGGTCACGAAGTACGGCGACAGGTAACCGCGGTCGAACTGCATGCCCTCGACGACGTCGAGCTCGGTGTGCAGCGACTTGGCTTCCTCGACCGTGATCACGCCCTCGCGGCCGACCTTCTCCATCGCCTCGGCGATCATGTCGCCGATCTCGCGCTCGCCGTTGGCCGAGATGGTGCCGACCTGCGCGACCTCGCCCGAGGTCTTGATCTTCTTGGTGCGGCTCTGGACGTCGGCGACGACGGCCTCGACGGCCAGGTCGATGCCGCGCTTCAGATCCATCGGGTTCATGCCGGCCGCAACCGCGCGGACACCGTCGCGCACGATCGCCTGGGCCAGCACGGTCGCGGTGGTCGTGCCGTCGCCGGCGACGTCGGAGGTCTTGGAGGCGACCTCCTTGACCATCTGCGCGCCCATGTTCTCGAACTTGTCGGCCAGCTCGATGTCCTTGGCGACCGTCACACCGTCCTTGGTGATCCGCGGCGCGCCGAACGACTTCTGCAGCACCACGTTGCGGCCCTTCGGACCCAGCGTGACCTTGACGGCATCGGCGAGCGTGTCCACGCCCCGCAGCATGCGGTCGCGGGCATCGACGTCGAACTTAACGTCCTTGGCTGCCATGTCTTCCTCCGTTTCGTCTATCGAGGGACGCGTCGGTTCAGCCGACGACGCCCATGATGTCGCTCTCCCGCATGATCAGGAGCGTCTTGCCGTCGAGCTTCACCTCGGTGCCCGACCACTTGCCGTACAGCACCGTGTCGCCCTTCTTGACGTCCAGCTTCTGCACCTTGCCGGTCTCGTCCCGGGCGCCGGGGCCGGTCGCGACGACCTTGCCCTGGGACGGCTTTTCCTTCGCGGTGTCCGGGATGATGATGCCGCCGGCGGTCTTGGTCTCGGACTCCAGCGGCTCGATCACGACCCGGTCGTGCAGCGGGCGGAACTTCATGGGTGCCTCCGTTGTGAACGCCCCCGCCGTGCTGTATCGGGGGCGTGGCGAGGCGTTAGCACTCGCCGTTATTGAGTGCCAACGGGTATAGGAGCCTCGCTCGGGCACTGTCAACCGCACGCTGCAAGCGATTCGCTACGGGATATCAGTCCGCCGGGCGCCGGATGGAGCCGGCGAAGCGCTTCTCGAAGCGGGCGGCGTCGGCCGTGCTCAGCCGGACCTTGACCGCGGTCGTGCCTTCGTCGTCGTCGCTCCGCTCGACCACATCGCCGTGGGAGTACAGCCACGCGACGGCGGCGCCGTCGGACAGGTCGAGGACGAAGCCGCACAGCTGATCGTCGACGCCCAGCAACCGGGCGACGACCGTGGTCAGGCGGTCGATCCCCTCGCCCGTGATCGCCGACACCGCCACCGCCGGCTCGTTGCCGGCTTCGGTCCGCTCCCGCAGGGCGATGCGCTGGTCCTCCGGCAGTCGGTCGATCTTGTTGAGGACCTCCAGCATGCGGCCGGGACGCGTGGTCTCGTCGATCCCGAGATCGGCCAGCACGCCCAGGACGTCGGCCTTCTGCGCGGCGGTGTCGGGATGGGCGATGTCGCGGACATGGACCACGACGTCGGCCTCGGTCACCTCCTCCAGGGTCGCCCGGAAGGCCGCGACCAGATGGGTCGGCAGCTCGCTGATGAAGCCGACGGTGTCGGACAGGATGATCGTGCGCCCGCCCGGCAGCTCGATCCGGCGCATGGTCGGGTCGAGGGTCGCGAACAACAGGTCCTCGGCCATCACCGAGGCGCCGGACAGCCTGTTGAACAGCGTCGACTTGCCGGCGTTGGTGTAGCCGACGAGGGCGACGATCGGGTACGGGACGCGCCGACGGGCCCCGCGATGCAGCTCGCGGGTCCGTTTGACCTCCTCGAGCTCGCGACGGATCTTGGTGATCCGGTCGCCGATCAGCCGGCGGTCGATCTCGAGCTGGCTCTCGCCCGGCCCGCCCATGAACCCGGTGCCGCCGCGCTGGCGTTCCAGGTGGGTCCAGGACCGGACCAGCCGGGAGCGCTGGAAGGTCAGCGACGCCAGGTCGACCTGCAGGCGGCCCTCGTGGGTGCGGGCGCGGGCCCCGAAGATCTCCAGGATCAGCTGGGTGCGATCCAGGACCTTGGCCTTGAGGGATTTCTCGAGGTTGCGCTGCTGCACCGGAGTCAGCGGCCGGTCGATCACCACGACCTCGATCTCCAGCGCCTCGACCAGTTGGGCGAGGCGCTCGATCTGGCCGCTGCCGAGCAGCGAGCCGGGCCGCGGCCTGGTCACCGCGACCACCTCCGAATGCACGGTGATCAGGTCGATCGCCGAGGTCAGGCCGACCGCTTCTTCCAGGCGCGCCTCAGGATCTCGGACGCCTTCCCCCGTCTCTTCCTCGGACTTCAGACGGGGGTGGACGACAAGGGCTCGGGTGCCCATGGCCGCCTCGTCAGCCGTCCGCATCCTCCTTGGCGTCGAAGAGCTGGACCGGATGCTGCGGCATGATGGTCGACACCGCGTGCTTGTACACCAGCTGCGAATGCGCGTCCCGGCGCAGCAGGAGACAGAAGTTGTCGAACCAGGTCACGATGCCCTGCAGCTTGACGCCGTTGACCAGGAACACCGTCACGGGGGTCTTGTCCTTGCGGATCTTGTTCAGAAACACGTCCTGAACGCTTTGGCTCTTTTCTGCGGCCATCTTGCATTCCTTATCGTTAGAGCCCGAAGGCCCGCCGGCCGGTATCGCGGGGGGCGATCCTCGCCGATCCATCTCGCACTTGCGAGATACAAGCTAAACATATAACGCAGTCGCGCGCTCACTCAATCGTGCAACTGCATCAAAAGTGCGAGACAGCCGGGAAGATGGACCGCCGGCGGGTGCTGGCTGAGGTCCTCGGGGTGCGGATCGTCCGGATGGACGAGCACCGGAATGCAGCCGGCGGCGTGCGCGCAGGCCAGGTCGACCGCCGAATCGCCAACGAACCAGACGTCCGGGCCGGGCGTGATCCCGCTGCCGTCGAGGGCCATGAACACCGGGTCCGGCGCCGGTTTGTCACGCGGCGCATCGGTCGCGCCGATCACCCGGTGGAAATACCTGTCCCAGCCCAGGTGCGAGGCCTCCCGGCGCAGGTAGCCCCCGTTCTTGTTGCTGACGATCGCCGTCGGGATTCCGCGGGTCGCCAGCCCTTCGAGCAGATCGGCCGCGCCCTCCAGCGGCCGCAGGGTCTCCAGATGGACCGCCTCGAAGCCGTCGTAGAACAGCTGCGTCGCCTCGTCCGAGCGGTCGCCGAACAGGTCGGGGAACGTGTCCCGCAGCGATTTCTTGGCACGTGCGCGAACCTCGTCCTCGCTCCACGGGACGTGCCCCATGGTCAGGAAGGTGCGTTCGAGTGCGCGCGTGATCGCGCCCCAGTTGTCGACCAGCGTCGAATCCCAGTCGAAGACGACAGCGCGCGGTCGCGGCAGAACGATCACGTCTGCCCCTCGCCCTCGGCGTACGCGAGATAGGCCTGGCGCAGGCCGAGGCCGACCGAGCCGGCCTTGCCGTTGCCGATCACGGCGTCGTCGATCTGCGTCACCGGCGTGACGAACGAGGTGGCCGACGAGATGAACGCCTCGCGGGCCTGCTTGGCTTCCTCGACGGTGAAGCCGCGCTCGACCAGCCGCAGGTTCTCCCGCTCGGCAAGCTTCAGCAGGGTCAGGCGGGTGATCCCGTTCAGGATCGCCTGGTTGGCGTTGCGGGTCACCAGCTCGCCGTCCTTGGTGACGATCCAGGCGTTGGTCGAGGTGCCCTCGGTGACGTAGCCGTCCTTGTCCACCTGCCAGGCCTCGTAGGCGCCGGCCTCCTTGGCCTGCTGCTTGCCGAGCACGTTCGGCAGCAAGGCCACGGTCTTGATGTCGCAGCGCTCCCAGCGGATGTCGGGGATCGAGATCACCCGCACGCCGTTCTCGACGGCGGCACCGGACGGCAGCGCGATGCGCTTGGCGGTCATGACCAGCGACGGCTGGGCGTTCTTCGGGAACGGATGGTCGCGCCGGGCCACGCCGCGGGTGACCTGCATGTAGATCAGGCCGGTGTGGATGCGGTTGCGGCGCAGCAGCTCGCGCATGACCGAGCGCAGCGCCGGGCGGCTCATCGGCGCCGGTATCCGCAGCTCGCCGAGCGACCGGTCGAGACGGTCGAGGTGTGGGATCTCGTCGACCATCCTGCCGTTGTAGACCAGCACCACCTCGTAGACGCCGTCGGCGAACTGATAGCCGCGGTCCTCGACGTGAACGGCGGCGTCAGCGTGCGGCTCGTAACGGCCGTTGACGTAGGCGATGCGTGACATTGGCAGGCTCCGGACGGGAGGTTGGACGGCTTCCCTTACACCGCGGCGCGGCTCAGAAAAAGTCCAGTCGGACGGCGAACATCTTCTCGACCTTCTTGACCGCCTCGTAGGTCGCGAACACGACCACCCGGTCCTTCGCGACGACCACGGTGTCGCCGCGCGGCACGATCACCTCGCCGTCGCGCACCACCGCACCGATGATCACGCCGGCCGGCAGCCGTGCATCCTTCAGCGGTCGCCCGACCAGCGGCGAGGTCTCCAGCGCTTCCGCCTCGATCACCTCGCCGAAATCCTCGCGCACCGAGTAGACGCTGCGGATCCGGCCGCGCCGGACATGCTGCAGGATCGACGAGACCGTGATCGCGCGCGGGTTGACCACCGCGTCGATGCCGAGCTGGGTGATCAGCGGGGCATAGGTCAGGGTGTTGATCAGGGTCACCGTCCGGCCGCAGCCCGAGCGCTTGGCCAGCAGCGAGCTGAGGATGTTGACCTCGTCGTCGTTGGACACCGCGACGAAGGTCTCGGTTCGGGCGATGTTCGCCTCCTCGAGGATCTCCGGATCCAGGACGTCGCCGTTCAGCACCATGGTGCGGTTCAGCGCCTGGGCCACGAACCGGGCGCGGTCGCGCGAGAACTCGATGATCTTGACGTCGACGCCCGGGTGGTCGCGCTCGATCTCCTCGGCCAGGGTCAGGCCGATGTTGCCGCCGCCGGCGATCACCACGCTGCGGGCCTCGGCCTCCTCGTGGCCGAAGCTGGCGAGCGCGCGCGACAGATGGGCGCTGCTGCACACGAAGTACACCTCGTCGCCCGGCAGCATCTGGTCCTCGGGCTTCGGCACGATCGCCCGCTCGTTGCGCAGGATGCCGACGATCACGATCGCCAGGTCGGTGAACAGGCTGGTGAGCTGCCGCAGCGGGGTGTTCACGATCGGCGTGCTGTCGTCGCAGCGCACGCCGACGACCCGGACCTTGCCGTCGACCATCGGCACCACGTCGAGCGCGCCCGGCACCTGCAGACGGCGGCCGATGGCCCGTGCCACCTCGCGTTCCGGCGAGATGATGACGTCGATCGGCATGTGCTCGCGGCTGAACAGGTCGGCCCAGATCGGCAGCAGGTAGTTCTGGTTGCGCACCCGGGCGATCTTGGTCGGCACGTTGAACAGCGAGTGACCGACCTGGCAGGCCACCATGTTGACCTCGTCCGAGTAGGTCACCGCGATCAGCATGTCGGCATCGCGGGCGCCGGCCTGCTCGAGGATCCCGGGGTGCGAGGCGAAGCCGTTGATCGCACGCACGTCCAGGGTGTCGCTGATCTTCTGGATCAGCGCGGGTTCCTGGTCGATCACGGTCACGTCGTTGTTCTCGCCGGCCAGATGGCGGGCGATGCTGGTGCCGACCTGGCCGGCGCCGCAGATGATGACTTTCATCGATCGTCCTTAGAGCGTGGAAGGCCCTCAACCGGCCGGGCGAACCAGCTTCTCCCCCTGGAATACCCCGAGCGACTTCAACTTGCGATGCAGGGCCGAGCGTTCCATTCCGATGAACGCCGCCGTCCGCGAGATGTTGCCGCCGAACCGGTTGACCTGCGAGATCAGGTACTCGCGCTCGAAGGTCTCGCGCGCCTCGCGCAGCGCCATTCCCATGATCTCGCCGCCCTTCTCCCATTTCAGGGTCGCCGGCGTCGCCGACCCGATTTCGGGCGGCAACTGGTCGGCGCGGATCGACTCCCGCGGATCGCCGGATGCCATGATCAGGATCCAGTCGATCACGTTGCGCAGCTGGCGGACGTTGCCGGGCCAGTCGTAGGCCTGCAGGGCCGCGATCGCGTCCTCGCCGAGGGCGCGGACCGCCATGCCGCCGTTCTCCGCGGTCTGGCGCACGAAATGGCGGGCCAGCATCGGCACGTCCTCGCGGCGCTCGCGCAGCGGCGGCACCCGGATCGGCACGACGTTCAGCCGGTAGAACAGGTCCTCGCGGAACCGCCCGGCGCCCATCTCCTGCTGCAGGTCGCGGTTGGTGGCGGCGATGACGCGAACGTCGACCTCGACCTCGGTGTCGCCGCCGATCCGGCGGAACGACTGCTCCTGCAGGACCCGCAGGATCTTGCCCTGGGTCTCGATCGGCATGTCGGCGACTTCGTCGAGCAGCAGCGTGCCCTTGTGGGCCAGCTCGAGGGTGCCGACGGTACGGGGCTCGCGGCCGCCCGGCTCGGTGCCGAACAGCTCGGACTCCAGGCGCTCGGGCGTCAAAGTGGCGCAGTTCAGCACCACGAACGGCCCCTCTCCCCGCCGCGACCGCTCATGGATGCGCCGCGCGACCACTTCCTTGCCGGCCCCGGCCGGCCCGGTGATCAGCACTCGGCTGCCGGTCGGCGCGACCTTCTCGATCGCGCCGCGGACGGCGTTGATCCCGGGGGAGATGCCGATCAGATCGGTCGACGAGCCGGCCCGGCGGCGCAGCTCGGTGTTCTCGCGTCGCAGCCGGGCGGACTCGACCGCGCGCTGGATCATGAACAGCAGTCGGTCGGCCTTGAACGGCTTCTCGATGAAGTCGTAGGCGCCCTTCTTGATGGCGGTCACGGCGGTCTCGATGGTGCCGTGGCCGGAGATCATGATAACCGGCAGGTCCGGATGGTCGCGGCGGATCTCGTCGAGGATGCCGATGCCGTCGAGGTGGCTGTTCTGCAGCCAGATGTCGAGGATGACCAGCGACGGCATGCGTCGCCGGATGGCGTCCAGAGCCTCGCGGGCGTTCGCGGCCGAGCGCGAGTCGTAACCCTCGTCCTCGAGGATTCCCGCGATCAACATCCGAATATCGGCTTCGTCGTCGACGATCAGAATGTCATTCGCCATGGGACACAGATGCCGGGTCGGTTTCGGTCGGCGCCGAGCCCTCCGCCTCGAAAACGAGGCTGACGATGGCACCGCCGCCGGGACGATCACGCAGCTCGACCGAGCCTCTGTGATCTTCCATGATTTTCTTCACGATGGCCAGTCCGAGGCCGGTTCCCTTGTCGCGGGTCGTCACGTAGGGCTCGGTCAGGCGGTCGCGATCGGTTTCCGGCAGGCCGCGCCCGTTGTCGGCGACCGTCACGCAAACCCGCGGCCCCAGCCGCTGAACCTCGACCTCGATCCGGCCGTCCGGAACGTCGGCGGCGTCGGCCGCTTCCTGGCGACGCCCCTCGATCGCGTCGACCGCGTTCTGAAGCAGGTTCGTCAGCGCCTGGCGAACCTGCCGCGAATCGCATGCGACCGTAACCGGCTCCGACGGCGTGGTGACCTGGAAGTCGAGGTCGGTACGGCCGGCGCGCTGCAGGTCGACGGCCCCCGAGACCAGGTCGCCGATCGACTCCGGGTGCATCACCGGGGTCGGCATCCGGGCGAAGGCGGAGAACTCGTCGACCATCCGGCCGATGTCGCCGACCTGTCGCACGATGGTCTCGGTCATCCGCTCGAAGGTCTCGGGGTCGGAACTGATCTGGCTCAGGTACTTCCGCTTCAGGCGCTCGGCCGAAAGCTGGATCGGGGTCAGCGGGTTCTTGATCTCGTGGGCGATCCGCCGCGCGATGTCGGCCCACGCCGCCTTGCGCTGGGCCGACAGCAGCTCGGTCACGTCGTCGAAGGTCACCACGTAGCCGGCGACCTGGCCGTCGTCGCTCTCGGCCGCGATCCGGGCGAGGAAGGTCTTGCGCACGTCGTCCGGCCCCTGGACCACCACCTGGTCCTCGGACTCGCGCCACGGCCGGCGCCTGGCCTCGGCGATCAGCGGGCCGAACTCGGGCACCAACTCCTGCAGCGGCTGGCCGATCGCCTCCTCCAGGTCGAGGCCGAGGAGCCGGCCGGCCGACCGGTTGGGCAGGTTGACGTTGCCGACCGCGTCCAGCCCGATGACGCCGGCCGAGACGCCGCCCAGTACCGCCTCGGTGAACCGGCGCCGGTCGTCGAGCTGCTGGTTGGCGTCGATCAGATCGGAGCGCTGCGACTCGAGCTGGGCGGTCATGCGGTTGAAGGCACGGCTGAGGGTCGCCAGCTCGTCGACCGCGTCGGTCGGCGACACCCGCGTGGTCAGGTCGCCGGCACGGACCCGCTCGGCCACGGCGATCAGCGCGCTGACCGGCCGCGCCAGCCGGTCGGCCAGCAGCAGGCCGACCCAGCTGGCCGCCAGCAGCAGCAGCAGTGCTACCAGCGCGAACACGATGGCGAAGGTCAGCTGGAAGTCGAAGCGCTTGCCCTCCAGGGCCTGGTACTGCGAGACCGCCTCCTGGGTGCGCTCGACATGCGCCAGCAGCGCCGGGTCGACGAACCGCCCGACGTAGAGGAAGGCGTCGACGAACTGGTTGAGCGCCACCAGCGCGCGGATCCGGTCGTCGTTCTCGCTGGTCAGGATGACCACCTCGCCTTCGCGGGCCTGCGCCATGGCGCGTTCCGGCAACGGCTCGAAGTCGAACGTGAACGACAGCTTGGAACGGGCTAGCACCCGGCCGGAGCCGTCGAACACCACCGCCTCGGTGAGGTTCCGGACCGCGGCCTGGGCAGACATCACCTGATCGAAGCGGCGGGAGTCGGACAGCAGGAACGGCGCATCCCGGTTCAGGTCGTTGGCCATCGCCAGGGCGTCGCCCCGGATGGTCTGGCGGTGCTCCTCCAGATACGCCTCGGCGACCGCGGTCGCGCTGTTCACCGCCGTCGCCACCCGCTCGCTGAACCAGCCGCGCAGGCCGAAATCGAAGAACACCGCCGAGAAGATCGACACGATCAGGGTCGGGGTGATGGCGACCGCCGCGAACATGACGGCGAGCCGGACGTGCAGCCGTGAGCCCGCCTGCCCGCGCCGGCGCTCCACCCAGATCCGCGCGAGCTGACGGGTGACCAGCGCGCCGAGCGCCAGCAGGAAGGCGATGTTCAGATAGACCGCCGCCAGCACCATGTCCGGCTCGGGACCGAGCGGGCCGGAGCCGGTCAGCACCACCGCGGTGCCGACGCCCGACGCGATCGCCAGGATCGCCAGCGCCAGCGCCAGCCGCCGCTCGAGGTCGTGGCGGCGGGCCCAGCGCAGGAATCCGTTGAGCCACGGCGGTCCGGCGATCGCCGACACGGCCGGCTGCTCAGGCGGTCGGTCGTCCGAAGGTGCTGCGGTCGGTCGAGGGGCGGCGGCGTCGGTCATCGCTTCCAGGATCGCTGGTCGACCGGCGGCGCGCCCGGAGCGAGCGTGGCCGGGCGCGAGGCCGCGTCAGGGCTCCGAACGTACGCCACGCACCACCGGAATGTCCAACTCGCGGATCTTCTTGCGCAAGGTGTTCCGGTTCAGGCCGAGCAGTTCCGCGGCCTTGATCTGGTTGCCGCGGGTCGCGTTCAGGCACAGCGTCACCAGCGGGCGCTCGACCTCGCGCAGGACCCGGTCGTACAGCCCGGCAGCCGGCAACCCGTCCTGATGGGCGCCGAAATACGCGACCAGATGCCGCTCCACCGCACCCGACAGGCTGTCCGGGCCGGTATCGCTGTCGGCGGCGGCGGCGTCAGAGGAGTCCACGAGCTCGGCCTCGACCACGTCCTCGCCGATGGTCTCCTCGGCGTACAGCGCCGACAGCCGCCGGCACAGGTTCTCCAGCTCGCGGACGTTGCCCGGCCAGGGATAGCGCTGCAGCCGCAGCAGGGCGGACTTGTCCAGGTGCTTGATCGGCAGGCCTTCCTGCGGCATCTGCGCGAAGAAGTGCCGGGCCAGGTCGGGGACGTCCTCGATCCGCTCGCGCAGCGCCGGCAATCGGATCGGCACCACGTTCAGGCGATAGAACAGATCCTCGCGGAACAGCCCCTGGCGGATCAGCTGACGCAGGTCGCGGTGGGTGGCCGCTACGATCCGGACGTCGGCGCGGATCGGAGTGCGACCGCCGACCGTCGTGTATTCGCCCTCCTGCAGCACCCGCAGCAGCCGGGTCTGGGCCTCCAACGGCATGTCGCCGATCTCGTCGAGGAACAGCGTGCCGCCCTGGGCCTGCTCGAACCGGCCGGTGGCCCGCATGGTGGCGCCGGTGAACGCCCCCTTCTCGTGGCCGAACAGCTCGGACTCGATCAGCTCGCGCGGGATCGCCGCCATGTTGATGGCGACGAACGGCCCCTCGCGGCGCTTGCCGTAGTCGTGCAGGGCGCGCGCCACCAGCTCCTTGCCGGTACCGGACTCGCCGGTGATCATCACCGTCAGGTCGGTGCCCATCAGCCGGGCCAGCACCCGGTAGATGTCCTGCATGGCGGCCGAACGGCCGATCAGCGGCAGCGGCTCGTCGGACGCCGGCGGCGGCGGCTCGTCCTCCGGCGCGGGCGCCGGGGCGGCGGTCGGGGTCGACAGCGCCTTGCGCACGGTCGCCACCAGCTCGTTCAGGTCGAACGGCTTCGGCAGGTACTCGAACGCCCCGCGTTCGCTGGCCTTGACCGCGGTCAGCAGCGTGTTCTGCGCGCTCATGACGATGACCCGCAGGTCCGGCCGGGCCTTGCGGATGCGCGGCAGCATGTCGAGGCCGTTCTCGTCCGGCATCACCACGTCGGTGATGACCAGGTCGCCCTCGCCGTCCTCCACCCACTGCCACAGACCGGCGGCGGTCCCGGTGCTCTTCACGTCGTGGCCGAGGCGGGTCAGCGCCTGGCTGAGGACGGTCCGGATCGCCCGGTCGTCGTCGGCCACCAGGATCGAGGCGCGCGCGTCGCTCACAGCGCGTCCTCCATCTCGGCGGCGCTCCTGCGTCGGACCCGCCGCGGCGTCGGTTCCTCGGCGATCGGGAAGGTCAGCCGGAAGATCGTGCGGCGGGCGACCGAGTCGACCTCGATCACCCCGCCATGGTCGGCGATCGTCTTGGCGACGAACGCCAGGCCGAGGCCGCTTCCGTTGATCTTGGTGGTCACGAACGGCTCGAACAGGTTGCCGCGGAGCTCCTCGGGTATCCCCGGGCCGTTGTCCTGGACCGTGACCTGCAGCGGCAGGTGCAGCCGCTCGCGCGAGCCGGCGACCGCCACCCGCATGCCATGACGATAGCTGGTGGTCAGGGTGATCTCCCCCGCCTCCTTCGGCACCGCCTCGCAGGCGTTCTTGATCAGGTTCAGGAACACCTGGACCAGCAGGTCGCGGTTGCCGAGCACCGGCGGCAGCGACGGGTCGTAACGCTCGACGAAGGTCACGTGCTTGCCGAAGCCGTTCTGTGCGATCCGCCGGCAGCGCTCGAGCACCTCGTGGATGTTCACAGGTCCCCGCTGGATCGGCCGCTCGTCGGAGAACACCTCCATCCGGTCGACCAGCGCGCAGATCCGGTCGGTCTCGTCGCAGATCAGCCGGGTCAGGATCGCGTCCTCGGGGCCGACCGACTGCTCGAGAAGCTGCGCCGCCCCGCGGATCCCCGACAGTGGGTTCTTGACCTCGTGCGCCAGCATCGACGCCATCGCGGTGACCGATCGCGCGGCCCCGCGGTAGGTCAGCTGGCGGTGCATCTTGAAGGCGATCGAGCGCTCCTGGAGGCTGAGCGCCACATGCTCCGGCGCTTCCGGGATCGGCGAGATCTGCAGGTTGACGGTCCGCTCGCCGAGTTTCGGGGATTCGATCACCAGGTCGTAGTCGGACAGGCTGGCCTGGGTCTCCCGCGCCTGCTCGATCATCCCGGTCACCGGGCTGTCCTCCGGAATCCATTCCGAGAGCGGCCGGCCGGCGGCGTAGGCGGCACTGGCGCCGATCAGGTCCTCGCCGGCCATGTTCAGCGAGACCACCCGGTTGTCGCCGTCCAGCACCACCACCGCCGACGGCAGCGCGTTGAGAATCAGGCTGCCGTCGATCGCCGGAGATCCGCCGCGGCGGCGCCTCGTCGCCCGGGCCGTTGCACCGCTCACGCCGCTCTCCGTTCGATCAGGGGGTCGAAGTACCGGTCGATCGCCGCGAACACCCGCGACGGCTCCACCGTGTTGTTGACGGTCTGCCGGAACCCGGCCGAGTCCGGCAGGCCCTGGCTGTACCAGCCGACATGCTTGCGGGCGTTGCGCAGCCCGGCGTTGACGCCGTAGTGGCTCAGCATCGCGTCGAGATGCTCGACCAGGATGGTCTTCAGCTCGGCCAGCGACGGCGGCGCCGTGTCGCCGCGGCCGGCCAGCCGGTCGGCGACCTGACGCAGGATCCAGGGACGCCCGTAGGCGCCGCGCCCGACCATCACGCCATCGGCGCCCGATTGCGCCAGGCACTCGACCGCATCGTCCGGCGAGGCGATGTCGCCGTTGGCGACCACCGGTACGCCGACCGTGTCCTTGACCTGCCGGATGAACGCCCAGTCGGCCCGGCCGCCGTACATCTGGCAGCGGGTGCGGCCGTGCACCGTGATCATCTTCACGCCGGCCTGCTCGGCGATCCGGGCCAGCCGCGGCGCGTTGCGGTCGCTGTCGTCCCAGCCGGTGCGCATCTTCAGGGTGACCGGCACCGGAACGGCACCGACGACCGCCTCGATGATCCGCCCGGCCAACGCCTCGTCGCGCATCAGCGCCGAGCCTGCCAGCCTGTTCACCACCTTCTTGACCGGGCAGCCCATGTTGATGTCGACCACCGCGGCGCCGCCGTCGACGGCCAGGCGCGCGGCTTCCGCCATCACCGCCGGGTCCCAGCCGGCGAGCTGGACGACGGCCGGCGCGTCGTCGGCGTCGATCTCGGCCTTGCGCAGCTCGTCGCGCACCTCGCGCAGCATGGCGTCGCTGGCGATCATCTCGGAGACCACCAGCCCGGCGCCGAACCGCCGGACGATCCGCCGGAACGGCCGGTCCGACACGCCGGACATGGGCGCCAGGATCACGGGGTCCCGCAGACCGACTGGACCGATTGATATGCTCATATTTTGGGCAAGCCGCTCGCCTGATGAAAAGTTGGGCAATGTTAGCGTCGCCGACGGGAATCGCAAGCGCGGCGTTCGCAGATGGCACGCTGCCCGGAAGGGAATTGTTTCAGGTGGGTGCCGGCAATCAGCTCAGCAGCAGCGAGTGCACAGCTTTCACGCCCGGATATGCCAGCGTGAGTAGCAGGTAGACCACCAGCACGGCGCGGGCGGCCCGGCGTCCCCGCAGGTCCGACCAGGCGTGCAGCGCCAGCACCACCGCGACCACGGCGAACGACGCCAGGCTCAGGATCGTCTTGTGGTCGAGTACCAGCAGGCGGCCGGTCTCGTCGCGCTCGAGCACCATGCCGGTCGCGATGCCGAAGCCCAGGACGACCAACGCGATCAGCAGGAGTTGGAACTGCAGCTGATCGGCGTCCACCACCGACGGCAACGAGGCCCGCCAGCCGCCTTCCCGTTTGGCCTTCAGGGCGCGTTCCTTGAGGGTCACCGCCAGCCCGGCCACCGCCGCCACGGTCGCCAGCGCGTAGGTGCTCAGCGACACCAGGATGTGGACGATCACCCAGCCGCCCGGCAGCGCCGCCACGGCGCCCTCCGGCGCCGGCTGGTCGGTCAGGGTGCCGAACACCGCCATGACCAGCAGGTACGGCCCCAGCAGCGACACCAGCCGGCCGGCCCACGGCCGGACCGCTACCACCGCGGCGAACACCACGATGCTGGCGGCGACGCTGATCCACAGCGCCACGCCCAGGCTCGGGTCCCAGTGCCCGTAGAGCCGGACCGCGCTCCACCCGAAAGCCCCGACGGCGGCCACCGCCAACGCGACCCACAGCCGCGGGCCGGAACCCGAGACCGGGCGGACCGCCAGCAGGGCGGCCGGCATCAGGGCCGCGACGGCCGAGAGGTGGAGGGCGAGAGACATGGACGGATGCCTACACTAAGATCGCGCCCCGCTCCAGGGGCGGCGGAAGCGAGCCGGCCGCCCTGACATCCGACGAGCGGTTACCGGAGACGAGGACCCTTCGCGCGTGAAGACAATCGCCCTGATCGTGGCTGCCGGACGCGGCGAGCGTGCCGGCGGCGGATTGCCGAAACAGTACCGGCCGCTGGCCGGCGTGCCGGTCCTGCGCCGCAGCCTGCAGCCGTTCCTCGACCACCCGCGGATCGACGCCGTGCGGGTGGTGATTGCCGACGGTCACCAGGACGCCTATGCAGCCGCAGCCGCCGGGTTGGCCCTGCTGGCGCCGGTGGCGGGCGGGGCCGAACGGCAGGACTCGGTCCGGCGCGGGCTGGAATCGCTGGCCGGCGAGGCCCCCGACGCGGTGCTGATCCACGATGCCGCCCGACCCTTCGTACCGGCCGCCATGATCGACCGGGTCCTCGAGGCCCTCGCCGACGCGCCGGCGGCCCTGCCGGTGTTGCCGGTGGTCGACACCCTGAAGCGCGGCGCCGACGGCGCGGTCGCCGAGACCGTGCCGCGGGACGGCCTGTGGCGCGCCCAGACCCCACAAGGTTTCCGCTATGCCGAGATCCTGGCGGCGCACCGGGTCGCCGCCGACGCACCGCCGGCGACCGACGACGCCGCGCTCGCCGAGCGCGCCGGGCTGCGCGTGACCCTGGTCGAGGGATCCGAGGAGGCCGCCAAGCTGACCACCGCCGACGATCTCGCCCGCGCCGAGGCGCAGCTGGCGACCGCCTACGAGACCCGGGTCGGCACCGGCTTCGACGTGCACCGGATCGGGCCCGGCGACGCCATGATGCTGGGCGGCGTGGCGGTCCCGGCCGACGGCGGCCTGGTCGGCCATTCCGACGCCGACGTCGCCCTGCACGCCCTGACCGACGCGATCCTGGGCGCGCTCGCCGACGGCGACATCGGTGCGCACTTCCCGCCGAGCGACCCGCAATGGCGCGGGGCGGCGTCCGACCGCTTCCTGTCCGACGCGGTCCGCCGGGTACGCGAGCGCGGCGGCCGGATCCGCCACCTGGACCTGACGATCATTTGCGAGCGCCCGAAGATCGGCCCGCACCGCGAGGCGATCCGCGCCCGCATCGCCGCAATCTGCGAGCTCCCGGTCGGCCGGGTCTCGGTCAAGGCCACCACCACCGAGCGGCTCGGCTTCACAGGGCGCCAGGAAGGCGTGGCGGCGCAGGCCGCGGCGACCCTGGCGCTGCCGGCGTCCGAGACGCCCAATGAGTGACCGCCCCTCGCTCCTGGACCCGCGAATCCTGGTCGCGACCGGTTTCGGGGCCGGCTACCTGCCATGGGCGCCCGGCACCTGGGGTTCGCTGCTGGCCGCCGTCGCCGCCTGGCCGATCACCGTCCATCTCGGCTGGCAGGGACTGCTCGTCGCGGCCCTGATCGCGGCCGTCGTCGGCATACCGGCCACCGAGACCTACCAGCACGCCTCGCGCCGTCTGGACCCCGGCGAGGTCGTGATCGACGAGGTGGCGGGACAGTGGCTGGCGCTCGCCGCCTGCCCGCTCGACCCGGCCTGGTGGCTTGCCGGGTTCGCCGCGTTCCGCCTGTTCGACATCCTCAAGCCGCCGCCGGCCGGCTGGGTCGATCGCGAATACAAGACCCCGGCCGGCGTCATGCTCGACGACCTGGTAGCCGGGCTCTACGCTGTTGCCTTGATCCTTGTCGCCCGCTGGGTGCTCGCAACCAACGCTTGAGACTTCCGGAGACAGTCATGCTGCCCGAGGCCCTGATCGACGCCGCCTCCGCCCTGCTCGAGGCCTGCCGCGAGGCCGGCATGACGATCGCCACCGCCGAGTCCTGCACCGGCGGGCTGGTCGCCGGTTGCCTGACCGAGATCGCCGGATCGTCCGACGTGTTCGAGCGCGGCTTCGTCACCTACTCCAACGAGGCCAAGAGCGAGCTGCTGGGGGTGCCGGCGGCGATGATCGCCCGGCATGGGGCGGTGTCCGAGGAGGTCGCCAAAGCGATGGCGATCGGTGCGCTGGCCCGTTCGCGGGCGCTGATGACCGTGGCGATCACCGGTGTCGCCGGCCCCGGCGGCGGATCGAAGGAGAAGCCGGTCGGGCTGGTGCACTTCGCGTCCGCCATCACCGGCGGGACCACCGTGCACGAGCGCCACGAGTTCGAGGGCAACCGGTCCGATGTGCGCCGCGAGGCGGTGCGCACCGCGATCCGGATCCTGGCCGACCGGATCCCGCGCCAGGCCTACCGCGCCGGCGAGTGACCGGCGGCCGCGTCGCCCGGCCCGTACAGGTCGTCGGCCCGGGTCTCGAACGCCTGCACCATGCGCCGGACCGCCTCGTTGAAGAACAGGCCCATCACGCCCTGCAGCATGCGGTTCTTGAACTCGAAGTCGACGTAGAAGTCGAGCAGGCAGCCCTCGGGATGCGGCTCGAAGACCCAGTGGTTGTTCAGGTAGCGGAACGGGCCGTCGGTGTAGGTCACGTCGATCCGCAGCTTGTCGCGCTGGGGATCGACCCGCGAGGTGAAGCGCTCGCGGATCATCTTGTAGCCGATGATCAGGTCGGCGAAGAGCACCTGCCCTTCGCGCCGCTTGATGCGGGCGCCGATGCACCAGGGCAGGAACTCCGGGTAGCGCTCGATATCGACGACCAGGTCGAAGAGCTGTTCCGGGGGGTGGGGAACCACCCGCTTCTCGGCGTGTGTGGGCATGCCTGTCGCGCTGTCGGCCGGTTATTCGGCAGCCGGGGACGCGACCACGTCGGCCTCCGACACCGTCTCGCCGCGCAGCCGCCGGTCGCGGGCCTCGCGCAGCCGCCGGAAGTCGTCGCCGGCGAAGTAGGACGACCGGGTCAGCGGCGACGACGCCACCATCAGGAAGCCCTTGGCGTAGCCGAAGCGGGCGTAGGCCTCGAACTCCGACGGCTCCACGAACCGGTCGACGGCGTGGTGCTTGGGGGTCGGCTGCAGGTACTGGCCGATGGTCATGAAGTCGACCTCGGCCGAGCGCAGGTCGTCCATCAGCTGCAGGACCTCCTCGCGGCCCTCGCCCAGCCCGACCATGATGCCGGACTTGGTGAACATCGACGGGTCCAGCTCCTTGACCTGCTGCAGCAGGCGCAGCGACGCGAAGTAGCGCGCGCCCGGCCGCACCTCGGTGTAGAGCCGCGGCACGGTCTCCAGGTTGTGGTTGAACACGTCCGGGCGGGCGCCGACCACCACCTCCAGCGCGTCCTTCTTGCGCAGGAAATCCGGGGTGAGAACCTCCACGGTCGTGCCCGGGGAAGCCTTGCGGATCCGCAGGATGGTCTCGGCGAAGTGCCCCGCCCCGCCGTCCGGCAGGTCGTCGCGGTCGACCGAGGTGATCACGACGTGGCTGAGGCCGAGCTTGGCGACCGACTGCGCCACGTTCTCCGGCTCGTGCGGGTCCAGCATGTCGGGCTTGCCGGTCGCGACGTTGCAGAACGCGCAGGCCCGGGTGCAGACCGAGCCCAGGATCATCATGGTGGCGTGCCGCTTCGACCAGCACTCGCCGATGTTCGGGCAGGCCGCCTCCTCGCACACGGTGTGGAGGTTGTGGTCCCGCATGATCTTGCGGGTCTCCTGGTAGACCGGCGAGGTCGGCGCCTTGACCCGGATCCAGGCCGGCTTGCGCTTCTGCACCGGGTTGTCCGGGCGGTGCGCCTTCTCGGGATGGCGCACGCGTTCCGCCACAGCCTGCTGCGGCGCCGCCTCGCGGGTCGCCTCGGTCATCGCCGTTCCTCTCGCAGTCGCGAAATAGACAACTCAGAAGTGGATGGCGCGGCCGTACGCGTCAAGCACGGACTCGTGCATCATCTCCGACAGGGTCGGGTGCGGGAACACCGTGTGCATCAGCTCGGCCTCGGTGGTCTCGAGCGTCATGGCCACGCCGTAGCCCTGGATCAGCTCGGTCACCTCGGCGCCGATCATGTGGGCGCCCAGCAGCTCGCCGGTCTTCTTGTCGAACACCGTCTTGACCATGCCCTCGGGCTCGCCGAGCGCGATCGCCTTGCCGTTGCCGACGAACGGGAACCGGCCGACCCGGACCTCGTAGCCGGCGGCCTTGGCCCTGGCCTCGCTCAGCCCGACGCTGGCGATCTGCGGACGGCAGTAGGTGCAGCCCGGGATCTTGCGGACGTCCAGCGGGTGCAGCCCCTTCACGCCGGCGATCCGCTCGACGCAGATCACGCCCTCGTGGCTGGCCTTGTGGGCGAGCCAGGGCGGGCCGGCCAAGTCGCCGATCGCGTAGACCCCGGGCTCGCCGGTCTCCATCCACTCGTTGATCACCACGTGGGTCTTCTCGACCTTCACCTTGGTGCCTTCGAGGCCGATGTTCTCGACGTTGCCGACGATGCCGACCGCCAGGATCACCTTGTCGACCTCGACGGTCTCGGCCTTGCCGCCGACCTCGATGGTGGCCTTGGCGCCGGCGGCGGTCTTCTCCAGCTTGGAGACCTTGACGCCGGTCTTGATGGTCATGCCCTGCTTGACGAACTGCTTCTGCGCGAACGCCGAGATCTCCTCGTCCTCGGCCGGCAGGATGCGGTCGACCACCTCGAGCACCGTGACCTTGCAGCCCATGTCGTGGTGGAAGCTGGCGAACTCCATGCCGATCGCGCCGGAGCCGATCACCAGCAGGCTCTTCGGCATGCTCTCCGGAACCATCGCCTCCTTGTAGGTCACGATGGTCTTGCCGTCCGGCTCCATGCCCGGCAGCGTCCGGGCGCGGGCGCCGGTCGCCAGGATGACGTGCTTGGCGGTGTAGCTGCCGACCGGCTTGCCGTCCTTGGTCACGTCGAGCTTGCGCAGCCCGCCCTGGGTGCCGGCCAGCTTGCCGTGGCCGTCGATCACCGTGACCTTGTTCTTCTTCAGCAGGTGGGCGACGCCGCCCGAGAGCTGCTTGGCGACCTTGCGCGATCGCTCGACCACCTTCTTAAGATCGAACGATATGTCTTTGGCGGAAAAGCCATATGCATCGAGGTGATGCAGGATATGCGAGACCTCGGACGAGCGTAGCAACGCCTTGGTCGGGATGCAGCCCCAGTTCAGGCAGATCCCGCCCAGATGCTCGCGCTCGACTACCGCGGCCTTCAGGCCGAGCTGGGCGGCGCGGATCGCGGCGACGTACCCGCCCGGGCCGCCGCCGACGACGATCACGTCGAATTGGGTGTCGGCCATGACGATCTCTCCCCGGATCTCAGAGCAGCATGGTGAGCGGGTCTTCGACCAGCTTCTTGAAGGCGGCCAGGAACTCGGCGCCGACCGCGCCGTCGACCACCCGGTGGTCGACCGACAGGGTGCAGCTCATCACCGTGGCGATGGCCAGCGCGCCGTCCTTGACGACCGGGCGCTGCTCGCCGGCCCCGACCGCCAGGATCGCGCCCTGCGGCGGGTTGATGACCGCGGCGAAGTCCTTGATCCCGAACATGCCGAGGTTGGAGATCGAGAAGGTGCCGCCCTGGAACTCCTCGGGCTTCAGCTTGCGGTCGCGGGCCCGGGTGGCGAGGTCCTTCATCTCGGCCGAGATCTGCTTCAGGCCCTTCGATCCGGCGTCCCTGATGACCGGGGTGATCAGGCCGTCGTCGATCGCCACCGCCACCGAGATGTCGATCTGCCTGTAGATGCGGATCGCCTTCTCGGTCCACGAGGCGTTGGCCGCCGGCACCTGCTTCAGCGCCAGCGCGGCGGCGCGGATCACCAGGTCGTTGACCGACAGCTTGACGCCGTCGCCGGCCTTGTCGTTGAGCTGCTTGCGGACCTTCAGCAGCGCGTCGATCTCGCAGTCGACGGTCAGGTAGAAGTGCGGCGCGAACTGCTTGGACTCCGTCAGGCGCTTGGCGATGACCTTGCGCATGTTGGAGTTCGGGATCTCCTCGTACTCGGGCAGGCCCGGCACGTCGGCCGACGGGGCCGCCCCCAGGCTCGGCGCTGCGGCCGGGGCCGGAGCGGCCGCAGCCGGAGCCGCGGCGGCCTTCGGTGCGCCGCCGGCGAGCACCGCCTCGATGTCGGCCTTCACGACGCGACCCTGCGGGCCCGAGCCCTTCACCGAGCCGAGGTCGATGCCGGCCTGCTCGGCCATGCGCTTGGCCAGCGGGCTGGCGAACACACGGCCGCCGGAAGACGGCTGAGGCGCCGGTGCCGGGGCGGCAACCGGGGCTGGAGCTGGAGCGGGTGCCGGCGCGGCAGCGGGGGCCGGGGCGGCAGCCGGCGCGGGCGCTCCGCCCTCGGCCGGAATGGCGCTGGCGTCCTCGCCCTCCTCCAGCAGCCAGGCGATGACGGCGTTGACCGCCACGCCCTCGGCGCCCTCGGCGACGACGATCTTGCCGACCTTGCCCTCGTCGACCGCCTCGACCTCCATGGTCGCCTTGTCGGTCTCGATCTCGGCGATCACGTCGCCGGCGCTGACCGTGTCGCCTTCCTTGACGTGCCACTTGGCGAGGTTGCCCTCGCTCATGGTGGGCGACAGCGCCGGCATCAGAATGGAAATCGGCATGTTCCGGCTCTCCCCTTACCCGCGGTAGCAGACCGCCTTCGCAGCCTGGACGATGTTGTCCGGCTGCGGCAGGGCCAGTTTCTCGAGATTGGCGGCGTACGGCATCGGCACGTCGGCCCCGGCGACCCGGGCGACCGGCGCGTCGAGATAGTCGAAGGCGTGCTCCATCATCAGCGCCGCGATCTCCGAGCCGATGCCGGAGAACGCCCAGCCCTCCTCGGTGGTGACCAGGCGATTGGTCTTCTTCACCGAGGCGACGATGGTGTCGATGTCGAGCGGGCGGATGGTCCGCAGGTCGATGACCTCGGCGTCGATCCCTTCCTCGGCCAGCTTCTCGGCGGCCTCCAGGGCCTTGCCGACCATGATCGAGAACGCCGTGATGGTGACGTCCTTGCCCGACCGGACGATCTTCGCCTTGCCGATCGGCAGCACGAAGTCGGGATCGGTCGGCACGTCGAACGACTGGCCGTACAGCACCTCGTTCTCGAGGAAGATCACCGGGTTCGGGTCGCGGATCGCGGCCTTCAGCAGGCCCTTGGCGTCGGCCGCCGACCACGGCGCGACCACCTTCAGCCCCGGGCAGTGGGCGTACCAGCTGGCGTAGCACTGCGAGTGCTGGGCGGCGACGCGCGAGGCGGCACCGTTCGGGCCGCGGAACACGATCGGACAGCCCATCTGGCCGCCGGACATGTACAGGGTCTTGGCGGCCGAGTTGATGACCTGGTCGATCGCCTGCATGGCGAAGTTGAAGGTCATGAACTCGACGACCGGCTTCAGCTTGCCGAACGCCGCGCCGACCGCCATGCCGGCGAAGCCGTGCTCGGTGATCGGGGTGTCGATCACCCGCTTGGCGCCGAACTCGGCCAGCAGGCCCTGGGTCACCTTGTAGGCGCCCTGGTACTCGGCGACCTCCTCGCCCATCACGAAGACCTCGGCGTCGGAGCGCATCTCCTCGGCCATGGCGTCGCGCAGGGCCTCGCGCACGGTCTGGCGCTGGGTCTCCTTGAAGAACCGGTCCTCGTCGATGTCGGGCACCGGCACCGCGACCGAGGTGTGGGCCGGGGCGCCGGGCAGCGCCGGCGCCTCGGGCGCCCCCTCGGGGCCGACGCCGGTGCTGGCCTGCGCCGTCGGCGCTTCCGCCACCGGCGCCGCGACTGCGGCGGGGGCGCCGCCCTCGGCCGGGATCGCGCTGGCGTCCTCGCCCTCCTCCAGCAGCCAGGCGATGACGGCGTTGACCGCCACGCCCTCGGTGCCTTCGGCGACGGCGATCTTGCCGACCTTGCCCTCGTCGACCGCCTCGACCTCCATGGTCGCCTTGTCGGTCTCGATCTCGGCGATCACGTCGCCGGCGCTGACCGTGTCGCCCTCCTTGATGTGCCACTTGGCGAGGTTGCCCTCGGTCATGGTCGGCGACAGGGCCGGCATCAGTACGGGTGTGGGCATGCGCTTCCCCCTCGTGCGGGCGCCGCGGAGCGCGGCCGCTCCAGCGTCAGGCTTCTACGAGTACGTCGGTCCAGAGCTCGGAGACGTCCGGTTCCGGGCTCTGCTGCGAGAAGTCGGCGGCGTCGGTCACCAGGTCCTTCACCTCGCGATCGACCTTCTTCAGGGTCTCCTCGTCGACCTTCCGCTCCAGCAGGACGCGGCGCAGCGAGTCGATCGGGTCGTGCTCCTGCCGCATCTTGTTGACCTCCTCCTTGGTCCGGTACTTGGCCGGATCGGACATGGAGTGGCCGCGGTAGCGATAGGTCTTCATCTCGAGGATGTACGGCCCCTTGCCGGCGCGGCAGTACGCCACCGCCTTGTCGCCGGCCGCCTTGACCTTCAGCACGTCCATGCCGTCGACCTCCTCGCCCGGGATGCCGTAGGCGTGACCGCGCTCGGCGAGCGACGGGCCGGCGGCGGCACGGGTCACCGCGGTGCCCATGCCGTACTTGTTGTTCTCGATGATGAAGATGACGGGCAGCTTCCACAGCGCCGCCATGTTGAAGCTCTCGTAGACCTGACCCTGGTTGACGGCGCCATCGCCGAGATAGGTCAGGGACACCCGGTCGGTGTCGCGGTACCGGTGATTGAACGCCAGGCCGGTGCCGATCGGCACCTGGGCGCCGACGATGCCGTGGCCGCCGAAGAAGTTCTTCTCGCGGCTGAACATGTGCATCGAGCCGCCCTTGCCCTTGGAGTACCCGCCGATCCGGCCGGTGAGCTCGGACATCACGCCGCGGGCTTCCATGCCACAGGCCAGCATGTGGCCGTGGTCGCGGTACGAGGTGACGACCGTGTCGCCCTCGCCGATCGCGGCCTGCATGCCGACGACCACCGCCTCCTGACCGATGTACAGGTGACAGAACCCGCCGATCAGGCCCATGCCGTAGAGCTGGCCGGCCTTCTCCTCGAACCGGCGAATGACCAGCATGTCCTTGTAGTAGCCGATCAGCGCGTCGATCGAAGGCTCCGACTGCCTGGATGTCTTGCTGGAGCGGGTCGAGCGCGACGGCGCGGCCTTGGCCGGGCCGGACCGGCTCGTCGTCGACTTGCGTGTCGCCGCACGTGCCATGGAATCCCCCTGCGCGTCCTCTTCGAGCGGCACGGGCGTTGGGCGCCGCGCCGACATGGACAGAATTAGGGGAAGACCTTCACGATTGCAAGGGCGCTAAATGTTTGCGCTGCAATGCAAAAATGGCAATTAACTGAGTTTTAGTTAATCACCTGAAAATGCTTAACGAACCACCGCCAGGCCCGCCAGCCGGGTCGTCGGAACCACCGGCGAGCCGACGATCACGCCGTCCGCCGGAACATAGCCGAGCACCAGCCGCGCCCGCTCCTCGAGGAGGTCGGCGTCCAGGCTGCCGGGACGAAGCTTGGCGACCCGCTGGTCCATCGCCGTCCGCTCGGTGGCCAGGCGGTCGCGCACGGCACGAGCCTCGGCGATCTCACCGTCGAGCCGCTGCCAGGCCCGGATGCCCCGGTCCCCTTCCATGGCGTGATAGGCGAAGTAGGCGACGAGAAGCGACCCGACCAGCGGTCCGACGACGTGACGGGCACGACGCTTGAGCTCGGAAACCAGGGCCATGATGTCCTCCTCGACGGCGACAAGGAGATTGAATCATGCGCCACCGCCCCCGACAACGTGAACGAATCGGGAATCTCTGAAAGAAAATTCTCAATGGTGTCAGAGTGTTGCCGAAATGACTCAGCGCTATTTGCGGGCGTCCGAGTCAAGCGAACGCTGGCGCCACGCGTTCATCGTGAGCGCGACCGTCACGGCGTTCCCCGGCACGTCCACCGGCTCGATGCCGATCGGCAGCGAGTGCCCCTTGCCGGTCATGAACCGGTTGAACGCCACCAGACCGCCGTGATCGCCCTTCAGGTCGTAGACCACGTAGGTCTGCCGCATGCCGCGGCCGGGCAGGATCGACGCCAGTGCGAACTCGGAGACTTCCGACCAGCGGTGATGCTGGGTCGTGAACAGCCGGTGGACCGAGAACCCCTCGTCGAACAGCTCGACGCGCTGCCGTCCGCCGAACGTCGTCAGGGCCGGAACGACCACGGCCAGAACCAGGCCGATGATCGTGACCGGCCAGCCGACCTCGGGCCGTGCGGGCTGGCCGAACACCATCGACAGCCCGAGCGCCGCGCCGGTGCCGAACAGCCCGAACTGCACCAGCGCCCGCCACAGCGGAAGCCGGAAGCTGCGGAGACCCAGCAGGATGCGTTCGTCGACCTGCGGGGCCTCCGGGTCGTTCTGGGGCGCGCTCACCCGGCGAGCGGGGCCAGCGAGGACCGGCCGGCGAAGCGCGCGGCGTCGCCCAGCTGCTCCTCGATGCGCAGCAGCTGGTTGAACTTGGCGGTCCGGTCGGCGCGCGACAGCGAGCCGGTCTTGATCTGGCCGGCGTTGGTCGCGACGGCGAGGTCGGCGATGGTGGCATCCTCGGTCTCGCCCGAGCGGTGCGACATCACCGTGCCGAACCGGGCGCGCTGGGCCATCGACACGGTCTCCAGGGTCTCCGACAGGGTGCCGATCTGGTTGACCTTGACCAGGATCGCGTTGCCGGCGGTCTCGGCGATGCCGCGCTTCAGACGCTTGGCATTGGTGACGAACAGGTCGTCGCCGACGATCTGCACCTTGGACCCGAGTTCGGCGGTGATCGCCTTGAAGCCGTCCCAGTCGTCCTCGCTCAGGGCGTCCTCGATCGACACGATCGGGTAGCGCGCGGCGAGATCGGCGTACAGCTTGATCATGCCTTCGGAGTCCAGGGTCTTGCCCTCGCCCGCCAGCACGTACCTGCCGTCCTTGAAGAACTCGGTCGATGCCGGATCAAGCGCGATCATGACGTCGTCGCCGGGCTTGTAGCCGGCCGCCTCGATCGCCTTCATGATCACCGCCAGGGCCTCGTCGGCGCTCTTCAGGTCCGGAGCGAAGCCGCCCTCGTCGCCGACGTTGGTGTTGTGGCCGCCGGCGACCAGCTGCTTCTTCAGCGCGTGAAAGATCTCGGAGCCGGCCCGCAGCGCTTCCCGGAAGCTCGGGAAGTTCACCGGCATGATCATGAATTCCTGGAAGTCGATCGGGTTGTCGGCGTGCGCGCCGCCGTTGATGATGTTCATCATCGGGGTCGGCAGCACGTGGGCGTAGGCCCCGCCGATGTAGCGCCACAGCGGCAGCTCCATGTCCGCCGCCTGGGCCTTGGCGACCGCCATCGACACGCCGAGCAGCGCGTTGGCGCCCAGCCGCGCCTTGTTCTCCGTGCCGTCGAGCTCGATCATCGCACGGTCGATCAGCAGCTGCTCGGCGGCGTCGCGGCCGGACAGCGCGTCGAAGATCTCGCCGTTGACCGCGTCGACCGCCTGCAACACGCCCTTGCCGCCGTAGCGCTTGGGGTCGCCGTCGCGCTTCTCGACCGCCTCGTAGGCACCGGTCGAGGCGCCGGACGGGACCGCGGCGCGGCCGACGACGCCGGTTTCCAGGGTCACGTCGACCTCCACCGTCGGGTTGCCGCGACTGTCGAGGATCTCGCGGGCGGTGATGTCGATGATCGCACTCATGGGAAGGACTCCTGGAGACCGGACGAATGGTGCGGGAGGAATAGCGCCCGGCCGCTGGGCGTTCAATCGCTTTGCCGTCTAGACTGGCCCGAACAGCGTCCGAAATCATGGAGAACACCATGCCGAAGCCACCGGCCTTCGATCCGATCACCGTCCCCACACGCATGGGGAGCACCTATCCGGCCGAGTTCGCCGCCTCGACCGCCAACCGGACCAAGCGACGCCTCGGCGACCACGGCGGCCTGAAGAACTTCGGCGTGAACCACGTCACCCTGCCGCCCGGCAGCACCTCCGCCCTTCGGCACTGGCACACGATGCAGGACGAGTTCGTGATGGTGCTGACCGGCGAGCTGACTCTGGTGACCGATGCCGGCGAGCAGACTCTGGGACCGGGCATGTGTGCCGCCTTCCCGGCCGGCAAGCCGGACGGCCACGCGCTGGTCAACCGGACCGCGGTCGAGGCGACCTACCTGGAGGTCGGCGATCGGACCGAACCGGACGAGGTCGACTACCCGGACGTCGACATGCAGGTGAAATGGGTCGACGGGGTCGAGCGCTTCGTGCGCCGCTCCGATGGGACGTTCTACGATTGAATGACCTCGCCGGCGCGCCTCAGCGGCACGCGCGAGTGCTCGTTGTTCAGCTCGACGAGGTCGGTCAGCAGGCGCATCAGCGTGCCCCGCTCGGCCTCGGCGAGTGGCGCGAGTATCCGCTCCTGCGCCCTGCGGACATGCGGCTCGGCCTGGCCCAGCAGGTCGACCCCGGCCCCGGTGAGGTGCAGCAGCTTGACGCGGCGGTCGTCTGGGCTGGGGCGGCGCTCGATCCAGCCCTTCTCCTCTAGCCGCTCGATCACGCCGCCGAGCGTCGAGCGGTCGTTGGCGATCACCTCGGATAGCCGGGTGGCGTCGATGCCGGGCAGGTCGCGGATCGCGACCAGGGCGGCGTACTGCAGCGGCGTGAGGTCGAGGTGCCGGCATTCCTCGACGAAGATCGCGACGGCGATCTGCTGGGCCCGGCGGATCAGGTGCCCGGGCTTGCCGTAGACGTCGCTGAGGATCATCGGTTCCGCCGCCCGAGGTCGATAAACAGCACACTGACCATAGGGAGGCCGTGCATCGACCACAAGGCGGGCGCGGCCGTCAGACGGCGACCGGGTTGGCCTTGGCGACCCTGTCGAAGGCGACGAAGGTGTCGAGCAGCGTCGGCAGGTCGGCCATCCGCACCATGTTCGGTCCGTCGGACGGCGCGGTCTCCGGGGTCGGATGACATTCCATGAACACCGCCGCCACCCCGACCGCCAGGGCGGCACGCGCCAGCACCGGGACGTATTCGCGCTGGCCGCCGGTCGAGGTGCCCTGCCCGCCCGGCTGCTGCACCGAGTGGGTGGCGTCGAACACCACCGGCCAGCCGGTCCTGGCCATCTCCGGCAGGCTGCGCATGTCCGAGACCAGCGTGTTGTAGCCGAAGCTGGCGCCGCGCTCGGTCAGCATGATGCGGTCGTTGCCGGTCGACGCCACCTTGGCCGCGACGTTCTTCATGTCCCAGGGCGCCATGAACTGGCCCTTCTTGACGTTCACGACCCTGCCGGTCTCGCCGGCCGCCAGCAGCAGGTCGGTCTGCCGGCACAGGAATGCCGGGATCTGCAGCACGTCGACGTATTCGGCGGCGACCGCGCACTGCGGCGGCTCGTGCACGTCGGTCAGCACCGGGCAGCCGAACCGCTCGCGCACCTCGGCCAGGATCTTCAGCCCCGCCTCCATGCCGACCCCGCGGCCGGCCGCTACGCTGGTCCGGTTGGCCTTGTCGTAGGACGACTTGTAGATCAGCGGCACCCCGGCCTCGCCGCAGATCGCCACCAGCGCGTCGGCGACCTCGATGGCGTGCTCGCGGCTCTCGATCGCGCACGGCCCGGCGATCAGCACGAACGGCCGGTCGTTGGCGATGTCGATCGAGCCGACGCGGATGGTGCGGGGTTCGGTCATGGCGTCACACCAGCCGCGATTGCTCGACGGCCGCCTCGATGAAGCTGGTGAACAACGGGTGCGGATCGAACGGCTTCGACTTCAGCTCCGGGTGGAACTGCACGCCGACGAACCAGGGATGGCTCGGCAGTTCGACGATCTCGGGCAGCACGCCGTCCGGCGACATGCCGCTGAACACCAGCCCTGCCCCCTGCAGCGCGTCGCGGTAGTTGATGTTGACCTCGTAGCGGTGGCGGTGGCGCTCGAAGATCCGCTCCTCGCCGTAGATCTGCCGGACCCGCGTGCCCGACTCGAGATGGCACTCGTAGGCGCCGAGCCGCATGGTGCCGCCTAGATCGCCCTCGGCGCTGCGGGTCTCGCGGGTGTTGCCGCGGCTCCACTCGGTCAGCAGGCCGACCACCGGCTCGGCGCAGGGGCCGAACTCGGTCGACCCGGCGCTCTTGACCTCGGCCAGGTTCCGCGCGACCTCGATGCAGGCCATCTGCATGCCGAAGCAGATTCCGAAGTACGGGATCTTGTGCTCGCGGGCGAAGGTCACCGCCGCGATCTTGCCCTCCGAGCCGCGCTCGCCGAAGCCGCCCGGCACCAGGATGCCGTGGACGTCCTCCAGGCGCATCAGCGCCTCGGTCTCGGTCTCGAAGATCTCGGAATCGATCCAGTCGAGCTCGACCTTCACGTTGTTGGCGATGCCGCCATGGGTCAGCGACTCGGCCAGCGACTTGTAGCTGTCGAGCAGGCTGGTGTACTTGCCGACCACCGCGATGCGGACACTGCCCTCCGGGTTGTCGACCCGGTCCATGATGTCGGTCCAGCGCGACAGGTTCGGCTCGGCCTCGCTCGCCAGCATGCCGAAGTGGCGCAGCACCTCGGTATCCAGCCCCTCGCGGTGGTAGCTGAGAGGCACCTGGTAGATCGAGTGCACGTCCAACGCCGCGATTACCGCCTCGGGCCGGATGTTGCAGAACAGGCCGATCTTGCGGCGCTGCTCGACCGGGATGTCGCGGTCGGACCGGCACAGCAGGATGTCGGGCTGGATGCCGACGCTCTGCAGCTCCTTGACCGAGTGCTGGGTCGGCTTGGTCTTCAGCTCGCCGGCCGCCGGGATGTACGGCAGCAGCGTCAGATGCATGAACAGCGACCGCTCGCGGCCGAGCTCGTTGCCGAGCTGGCGGATCGCCTCCAGGAACGGCAGGCCCTCGATGTCGCCGACCGTGCCGCCGATCTCGCACAGCACGAAGTCCTCGTCCTCGAGGTCCCCGCGCGCGAACTCCTTGATGGCGTCGGTGACGTGCGGGATCACCTGGATGGTGGCGCCGAGATAGTCGCCCCGCCGTTCCCGGGTGATGACGTCCATGTAGATCTGGCCGGTGGTCACGCTGTCGCTGCGCCGGCACGCCACGCCGGTGAAGCGCTCGTAGTGACCCAGGTCGAGGTCGGTCTCGGCCCCGTCGTCGGTGACGTAGACCTCGCCGTGCTGGTACGGGCTCATCGTGCCCGGGTCGACGTTGAGGTAGGGATCGAGCTTGCGCAGGCGGACCTTGTAGCCACGCGCCTGCAACAGCGCGCCGAGCGCTGCCGAGGCGAGACCCTTGCCGAGGGAGGAGACCACGCCGCCGGTGATGAAGATGAACCGCGTCATGGACCCCCCTTATACCCGAACGAGCGCGATCAAGGCACGCTTTGTCATACTGCTTCCCATTCCGGCGGACGATTGCCCGCCGGGTTCTACGAATTAGATGAAAATCAACGAGTTACTTAGAGACCGGTGCGGCCGGTTCGGTCTTCGCCGGGGCCTGCTCGACCGGTGCCGGCTGCTCGACGATCGACTTCGTCCCGGTATTGCCGGCGAGAATCGCGAGCACGATGCTGGTCACGAAGAAGCAGGCGGCCAGGATGGCGGTCGTCCGGGTCAGCAGATTTGCCGCCCCCCGCGCCGACATGAAGGACCCCATGCCGCCGCCGCCGATTCCGAGACCGCCGCCCTCGCTGCGCTGCAGGAGGACGACGATGACCAGGGCAGCCGCGATCATCAGGTGAATGGTGAGAACGATCGCCGTCATGTCGATCCTTGTGGTGCTCGTGTCCGATTGGGGACGGCGCGGTTTGTAAACCCTGCGGGCCGTCTTGGCCAGAGTCCAGGTCGTCGCCTCACACAGCCCGGGCGATCGCCAGGAAATCCGCGGCCTTCAGGCTCGCCCCGCCGACCAGCGCGCCGTCGACATTGGCGACTGCCAGCAGCTCGGACGCGTTCGACGGCTTGACCGACCCGCCGTACAGGATGCGGATGCCGGCGGCGTCGCCCGACTTGCCGGCCAGGGCCGCGCGGATGTGGGCATGCACCGCCGCGACGTCGTCCACCGTCGGCGTCCGGCCGGTGCCGATCGCCCACACCGGCTCGTACGCGACCACCACGGTGCTGCCGTCGAGGCCGTCGGGAACCGACCCGGCGACCTGCCGCCCGACCACGTCGAGGGTCTCGCCGCCGTCGCGCTGGGCCTCGGTCTCGCCGACGCACACGATCGGCACCAGCCCGGCGGCGCGCGCCGCCTCGGCCTTGGCGCGCACGACGGCGTCGGTCTCGCCGTGGTCGGCCCGTCGCTCGGAGTGACCGACGATCGCGTAGCTGCATCCGACGTCCGCCAGCATCGACGCGGCGACGTCCCCGGTGTGGGCGCCACTGGCGGCGGCGTGACAGTCCTGGGCGCCCAGCCCGACCGGGCTGCCGGCGATCGCGTCCGCCACCGGGATGAGGTACGGCGCCGGCGGGCAGACCACCATCTCGAACGCCGCGGCGGTCGCCACGGCGCCGGCCAGCTCGCGCGCCAGGCCGGAAGCGGTCTCCCGGTCCAGGTTCATCTTCCAATTGCCGGCGATCAGCGGCCGCAGGGCCATGACGTGTCTCCTCGAATACAGGCTGGGGCGGTCATACACGGACCGCGGTCCGAAGCCAACAAGTCAGCCCCGAGAGCCGCGGAATCCTTTGAATGACGGGGGATTCGGCGGTTGCCGCGGCGGGACCCGCTCCCTATGATGCCGCGCCCCGGCGACCGCATGCGGCGCCGACCGAAATTCATTGGCATAAGGCCGGACTGCGCGATGCTTCAGATCATTCGCTCCAAGGTCACGTCGATCTTCGTGAAAATCCTGTTCGTGCTGCTGATCGTCAGCTTCGCGATCTGGGGAATCGGCGACGTGTTCTTCGGCAGCCCGGCCGGAAAGGCCGCCGTCAAGATCGGCGACGAGGTCCAGTACACGAGCCAGGACGTCGCCGCCAAGTTCGAGACCGAGCGCCGGCGCCTGGGCGTTCCGCTGACCGCCGAGCAGGCGATCCAGCTGGGCATGCTCGACCAGGTGATCCAGGGCATGGTGACCGAGGGCCTGATGGTCGCGGCCACCCGCTCGCTCGATCTTTCGGTCAGTCAGGATCGGGTCGTGCAGTTCGTCCGCTCCCGGTTCGTCGACCGGGCCGGCAACTTCGATCAGGCGCGCTACCGCACCTTCCTTGCCAACAACGGCTGGTCCGAGGCCGAGTTCATCCAGCGCCTGCACGAGGACTTCACCCGCCGCCAGCTGATCGACGCCCTGGCCGCGGTCGATCCGGCGCCCAAGCCGGTGGTCGATCGTGTGTTCGCCTATCGCGAGGAGCAGCGGATCGCCCAGGTGGTCGCGATCCCGGCGGCAGCGCTTCCGGAGCCCGAAGACCCTGCGGCCGACAAGCTGGAGGCATTCTACGAGTCCAACAAGGCAACGTACGAGAAGCCGGAATACCGGTCGGTCTCCTGGGTCCAGATCGATCCGGCGACCCTCGCCAAGGCGATCGCCATCCCGGAGGACGAGCTGCGCAGCACCTATGACGAGCGCTCGGGCCAGTTCGAGACGCCGGAGCGGCGCGACGTCCAGCAGATCCTGTTCGAGACCGAGGACGCGGCGAAGGCGGCCCGCGCCCGCATCGAAGGCGGTGAGGATTTCGTCGCGGTCGCCAAGGACACGACCGGCGTCGACGAGGCCGGCCTGGATCTCGGCAAGCTGACCCGCGACGCGCTCCCCCAGGGGACGGCGGACGCCGTGTTCACCCTCAAGGAGGACGAGGTCAGCCAGCCGGTCAAGAGCCCGTTCGGTTGGCACCTGTTCCGGGTCGTCGCCATCCAGCCGGGCCAGACCCAGCCGTACGAGGAGGTCAAGGGCAAGCTGCGCGACGAGCTCGCCCACGACCGTGCGCTGGACCGGGTCTACGAGACCGCCAACCAGCTCGAGGACGCCCTGGCCGGCGGCTCGACCCTGGAGGAGGCCGCCAAGACGCTGGGCCTGAGCGTCAGCAATATCGAGGGCCTGGCGCGGTCCGGCGACCTGAAGGCCGGCGGCAAGCCGAAGAGCCTGCCGGGCGGCCAGTTCCTGCAACTCGCCTTCGAGACCGCGCAGGGCCAGCAGAGCACGCTCGGCGAGGGCGATGACGGCGCGTTCTTCGTACTGCGGGTCGACGGCGTCGAGGCGCCGCGGACTCCGGCGCTCGACGAGGTCCGTGCGAAGGTCGTGGCCGACTGGAAGGCCGACCGCCGCCTGGAGCTGGCGGAGGAGAAGGCCGATGCGCTGGTCGAGAAGGTCAAGGCGGGTGGCGACCTGAAGGAGGCCGCGGCGGCGGAGAACATGCCGACCGCCGAGGTGCCGGCGATGACCCGGTCGGGCCGCGACGCGCCCAAGGAGTATCCCGCCACTCTCGCGGCCACCCTGTTCGACATCAAGGAACCCGGCGGCGTGGCCGTGACCTCGGACGACACCCAGGCCGTGGTGGTCCGCCTGCAGAAGATCGTTCCGGCGGACCCGGCCGCAAAGACCGAGATCCGCGACAGCATCGCCAGCCAGATCAGCCAGGGCGTCGAGTCCGACGTCATCGAGCTGCTGCTGGCCGATCTGCGCGAGCGGTTCGGCGTCGAGATCAACAGGGCCAGCGTGACGCGCCTGTACGAGACCGGGCAATGAGAACCCTTCCCGACTACGACCGCTTCGTCGAGATCTACGAATCCGGCCGGCCGCAGGTCGTCTGGACGACGCTGGTCGCCGACCTGGAGACCCCGGTCTCCGCAATGCTCAAGCTGGCCGACGGCCGCGCCAACGCGTTCCTGCTGGAATCGGTGGAAGGCGGCTCGGTCCGGGGCCGCTACTCGGTCATCGGGATGAAGCCGGACGTGATCTGGCGGTTCTACAAGCAGAAGGCGGAGATCAACCGGGACGCCCGGATCGATCCCGGCCGGTTCGAGCCGGTCGTCGAGGATCCCCTCGCCTCGCTGCGCGCGTTGATCGCCGAAAGCCGGATCGAGCTGCCCGACGGCCTGCCGCCGATGGCGGCGGGACTGTTCGGCTACATGGGCTACGACGCGATCCGGCTGTTCGAGAAGATCCCCGACACCAACCCCGATGCCCTGAACATCTGGGACGGCATGTTCGTCCGCCCGACGGTGGTGTGCATCTTCGACCGGCTTGAGGACATCGTCACCCTGGTGACCCCGGTGCGCCCGCGCGACGGCGTCTCGGCCGCCGCCGCCTGGGGTGACGCGCGTGTTCGCCTCGCCGACCTGGTCGCCGACTTCGAGCGCTCGCTGCCGTACCGGCGCGAAGGCGGCTCGGCGGTCGAGCCGCTTATGGAGCCGGTCTCGAACACCGGCCGCGAGGCCTATCACGCGATGGTCCGCAAGGCGGTCGAGTACATCAACGCCGGCGACGCCTTCCAGGTGGTGCCGTCGCACCGGCTGGCGGTGCCGTTCCGCCTGCCGCCGTTCGCCCTGTACCGCTCGCTGCGGCGCCTGAACCCCTCGCCGTTCCTGTTCTTCTTCGACTTCGGCGGCTACTCGATCGTCGGGTCGAGCCCGGAGATCCTGGTCCGGCTGCGCGACGGCATCGTGACCATCCGGCCGCTCGCCGGGACCCGCAAGCGCGGCGCCACCCCCGAGGAGGACCGGGCGCTGGCAACCGAGCTGCTCGCCGATCCGAAGGAGCGGGCCGAGCACCTGATGCTGCTCGACCTCGGCCGCAACGACACCGGGCGGGTCAGCGAAATCGGCACGGTCTCGGTGAAGGAGCAGTTCGTGGTCGAGCGCTACAGCCACGTCATGCACATCGCCAGCCATGTCGAGGGGCGGCTGGCCGCGGGCTACGACGCGGTCGACGCGCTGTTCGCGGGCTTCCCCGCCGGCACGGTGTCGGGCGCCCCGAAGGTCCGGGCGATGGAGATCATCGACGAGCTCGAAGTGTCGCGCCGCGGCGTCTATGCCGGCGCGGTCGGCTATTTCGGCGCCGACGGCAGCATGGACACCTGCATCGCGCTGCGCACAGCGCTGGTGAAGGACGAGACCATGTACATACAGGCAGGCGGCGGCGTGGTCGCCGACAGCGATCCCGAGGCCGAGTGGCAGGAGACGCTGAACAAGGCCCGGGCCCTGGTCCGCGCCGCCGAGGAGGCGATCCGTTTCGCGTCTTCCGACGGGCACAGCCAGTAGGGAACGGTCAGTAGAGCCGGTTCGAGACCTCGATCAGGTTGCCGTCGGGATCGCGGGCGTAAACCGAGTTGATCGGTCCCAGGGCACCTGTTCGCTTCTCCGGCCCCTCCTCGATGGCGACTCCCAGAGCATCGGCGCGTGCAATGACGTCGGCGATCGGAACCGATGTCAGGAAGCAAAGATCGCCCGAGCCCGGGACCGGCTCGGCCGCCTTGATCGCCGGCGGATCGAATTCCTGGCCCGCGATGTGGAGATTGATCTTCTGCTGGCCGAAGGCGAGCGCCTTGCGCCCCGCTCCGAAGGTCACGACCTCCATGCCGAGCCAGTCGCGGTAGAAGGCGATGGTGGCGTCGAGGTCGCGGACCGTCAGCACCAAGTGATCGAGGGAGTCGATCGCGACCGGGCGGGTCTCGGGCATGGAAGCGTCTCCTACTCGGCCGGCTGCGCCGACGGACCCCGGCGGATGCTCGGCAGCATCAGCGCCGCCACGCTGCCGAGAGCCGCTGCACCGGCCAGGGTGGCCAGCAGCGGCCCGAACTCCTGGAAAGCCCGGTACATCTCGCCGACCAGCGGCACGCTCACCGCGGCCACGCCCAGCGAGATCAGGAACTTGACGCCGAATGCCGTGCCCCGCCAGGCCGGCGGCGTGTAGCGCGCGAACAGGCTGTTCTCGGCCGGCACCGCCACGGTGTTGACCAGCACCATCAGGGTCGCCACCGGGATCAGCACCGGACCGGCCAGCGAGATCGCCAGCGCCAGCACCGGGATCTGCAGCAGCCAGGACAGGAAATAGACCCGCCGCAGGTCGTAGCGGTCGGCCAGCCAGCCGCCGACGAGCTGGGCGCTGGCCGATATCAGGTAGACCGCCGAAACCAGGGCGCCGACCCCGGCCGAGGTGTCGACCAGGCCGCCCAGGCGCTGCTCGAACAGCTTCGGCATGGCGAACGACGTCGTCTGGTAGATCAGCCCCGAGCAGGCGATCGTGACCAGCAGCACCAGCCCGCCGCGCATCATGTCGGTGCGCGACGACTCCGACGGCGCGGCCCGGCTGACCTCGCGGGCGTCGGACACCCGGCCGCTGGCGACCAGCGCCAGCAGCACCAGCCCGAACGCCACGCAGAGTCCGCCCGGAATGAAGAACGCCCATTGCCATCCATAGGCGGTCGCCAGGGTGCCCGCGACCACCGCGCCACCGGCCGTGCCGGCCGACCCGAAGATACCGTTCAGGCCGAGGGCCTTGCCGCGGCTCACCGGGTTGCGCGCTACCCAGGCGATGCCGACCGGATGGTAGATCGACGCGAACAGGCCGATCGCCGCGAGGCCGACCGCGATCTCGAGCGGTCCGGTCGCGAATCCGGTGGCGATGGCCGCCGCTCCGGTGCCGATGAAGAACACCGCCATCATGCCCGGCACGCTCCAGCGATCGCCGAGCCAACCGGCCGGCACGGCGCCGACCCCGAACAGCACCTGGCCGACCAGCATCAGCCCGATCAGCTCCTCGAACGGCCGGTTCCACGCGATCTCCAGCGACAGCACGACCGTCGGAAAAAGCAGCATCAGCAGATGCGAGAAGGTGTGACCGACGCAGGAGAAACCGAGCGCCAGTCGCGCCGAGGTCGAGTTCGAGGATGTCATGGCGGCCTCCGGTGGGTAACCGGTTATCCCACGCTGCCGGCGTTCACGGCAAGCCGCGCTCCCCGGTCCGGTGGACGGGCTGGTGGCGCTTGCCTAAAGTGCCGGCGGGAGGACGGCATGGGCACGCAGACTCGGCAATCGAAGCGCACCGCCGCGAGCGGAACGGGGGAACCGCGCCTCACTGCGGCACAGCGCGACTGGCTGCAGCGCGGCCTCGACCAGCCCGGCGGCAAGCTCCCGCTGTTCGACCGGAACGGGCAACGCATGCATCCGCGGACGATCCGGTCCTGCATGGACCGCGGCTGGGCCGAGCCCTGGTTCGACAACCCCCTGAAACCGGACTGGCTGGTCTGCAAGCTGACGCCGGCCGGTCGTCGGATCGCCTCGGACTCGTAGCGCCACCCGCCGTCAGGCCGCGCTCGAACTGGACAGCGGGCGCCCCCCTGGCCATGATCGAGCGGGTATTGCGGGGGTGAGGATGACGCTTGAGGACTACCTGACCGTCATTGCGGCCAGCAAGCCGAGCGACTGGCGCTCGACGTTGCTGCCGACGTTCATGTACCGGGTCGTCCCTGTCCGGGCGGCGGGCGGCGGAACGGCCGACTTCGAACTGCAGGAGCACACCACCACCCTCACCTTCCTGCGCGACATCCGCTTCGGCATGGCATGGGGGCTGATCGCCGACAAGAACTACAACGAGGACTGGGTCCAGAAGCTCCCGAACAAGCGGGCCCAGGCGGTGATCATCGACTTTCTGTACAACGGCGCCCTGGTGTTCCGCGACCAGCTGATCGCGGTCGACGGCTGGCGCTGCATCCTGCCGCAGCCGGTCAACGAGGCCGGCCCGCCCTACCACGTGCCGGAGCGCCGTGCCCGGATCGCCAAGCTGATTCACCAGCTGGTCGGACCGGAGACCAATTTCGACGCCTATTTCAAGCGGGTCGGCATGCAGCCGACGACAGTCGCCTGGCCCTGACGCCCCCTGGCCGTCTTCATCCCGGCCCGGCTCAGTCGCGGTATTCCGGCTCCTCGCGGTCCAGGATCCGCTTCAGGGCCTCGAAATGCCGGACCGCCTGGGCGCGCTCGGAGTCGCTGCTCATCTGATCGGCCGTCATGCGGGCCACGTCCTGCGGGATCCGGCGCATCGGCCGCCCGGTCGACATGGCGATGACCTGGGCCTGGCAGGCCCGCTCCAGGTAGTAGAGATCGTCGAAGGCGTGGGCGATGGTCCGGCCGGTCGTCACCACGCCGTGGTTCGCCAGGAACGCGACCCGCTTGCCGGTGCCCAGGGCCGCCGCGATCCGCTCGCCTTCGGAATCGTCGAGCGCCAGCCCGTTGTAGACGTCGTCATAGGCGATCGCGTCGTAGAACTTCAGCGAGGTCTGCAGGGTCGGCTCGAGCCGGCCGTCCTCCAGCATGGTGAGCGCGGTCGCGTACGGCATGTGGGTATGCAGGACGACCTTGGCGGTCGGGACCAGCCGGTGGATGTGATAGTGGATGAAGAAGGCCGTCGGCTCCGGCGGCTCCTTGCCGTCCAGTGCGTTGCCCTCGGCATCGACCTCGACCAGGTCGCTCGCCCGGATCTCGGACCAGTGATAGCCGTGCGGGTTGATCAGGAACCGGTCGTCCTCGCCGGGAATGACCGCCGAGAAGTGGTTGCAGATGCCCTCGTGGAACCCCATGCGGGCCGCCCAGCGCAGCGCGGCGGCAAGATCGATCCGGGCCTGGCGGCGAATGTCCGTTTCGACGGGCGATACGGGAACGCTGGCGAGAGCCACGGGCGGCCTCCTCAATCAGGGGTGCCGGCGCCGGCATGCCGATCCGCCGGAAACCGCCGCACGAACGGCGGCGGGAGAAATGGTCGGAGCGGCGGGATTCGAACCCACGACCCCCACACCCCCAGTGTGGTGCGCTACCAGACTGCGCTACGCTCCGACGCGGCGGACTATAGGCGATCGTTCTCCGCCGGACAACGCTGAGACAGCCTCTTTTCAGAAACCGCGCGACGCGATACCTGGCGCCATGTCCGACGAGTTTCCGCCGCCCGAGCACGACGATTCGATCGACCCCCGACGGATCCATTCCGAGCCTGAGGGCCTGCTCCTGACCGAGCCCTGCCCCGCCGATCACCCCAACCTCGAATCCGTTCGGTCTCTGCTCGATCGCTGGCACGCGGTACGGGCCGGCAAGCCCGACAGACTGCCGCGGCGCGAGGCGTTTTCGCCGGAGACCCTCGGTCGCCTGCTGGGGCGGATCTCACTTCTGGAGCCGATCGACGGCGGACTGGACTTCCGGTTCCGAATCCACGCCGGGATCGCCGCCGACGTCGGGGGCATCGATCTGGGCGGAAAGCGGGTCGGCGAAATGCCGTATCCGGACTATCGCGAGGCGATCATCCGGCTGTTCGTCGCCGCCATCGAGACGCAGACCCCACAACTCCAACGGATCCGCATCAACTGGTTCGGGACGATCTACGACTACATCGACGTCGCGGTGCCACTGTATGACGAGGTCCGGGAAACCCCGGTGATCCTCTCGATCATGCTGCACTACGACGTGGACCGGCCGGCCTACGTATCGCGCTACCGGCCGGCCTCGATCGAGGACGAGCCGGGCCCGTTCGACCAGGAATGAAGCGCGGGGGCGGGCCGCCGGATCAACGCCCCGGCAGGACTCCGGCCAGCATCTTCCGCAGTGCCTTGAGCTCTTCCAGGGCACGCCGGACCTCGGCGTCGACATCACCGGCCGCGACGCCATTGCCGTGCCCATTGCCGTTCTCGACGGCCGGCGGGGCGGCATGACCGCCCTTCACCGGGGTAGCCGACTGGGCGGCCCGCGCGGTCTCGCCGGCGGTCGGCATCCTGACGGCGCCGTCCCGCAGCAGCTTCTGCACGCCCTTGATCGTGTAGCCTTCGCGATACAGCAGCTCACGGATCCGCTGCAGCAGCGCCACGTCCTCGGGACGGTAGTAGCGGCGACCGCCGCCGCGCTTGAGCGGCCTCACCTGGTTGAATTTGGTTTCCCAGAACCTCAGGACATGCGGCGGCACCTCAAGGTCGTCCGCCACCTCGCTGATGGTCCGGAACGCCGCCGCGGACTTGCCGTTGCGGCGCTGCCCCGTCGAGGTTTGCCCGTCCGTCATCCGCCCCCTCCCGTCTCGCCTACGCGTCGTCGGAGAGTGTCGCGTTGATCTTGTTCTTCAGCACGTGGGACGGCCGAAACACCAGGACCTTGCGGGGCAGGATCGGAACCTCGTCCCCGGTCTTCGGATTCCGCCCGACGCGCCGCCCTTTCTGGCGCACCGAGAAGCTTCCGAACGAGGAGATCTTCACCATCTCCCCCCGGGCGAGTGCCGCGATCATCTCGTCGAGCACGGACTCGACCAGCTCCGCCGATTCGTTGCGGGACAGGCCAACCTCTTCATAAACCGATTCGCTCAACTGAGCGCGGGTAACGGTGTGTCCGGCCATGTGCACCCCCATTTGAGAGTGCAAAAGTACAGCGAACCAATTCTACGGTCAATTAACTCGGCAATTTCAGGCGATTGGCACGACTTCCTCGCGTGCCGTCTCGACGCTGCCCGATTTTGCCATCACCGGCGCGCCGTAGCGCACCAGCCCGGCACCCCAGGCAAGGCCTCCGCCGATCGCCTCCATGAGGACCAGATCGCCCGGCTTGATGCGGCCGTCGCGGACCGCCTCGTCGAACGCCAGAGGTACCGAAGCGGCCGACGTGTTGGCGTGACGTTCGATCGAGCAGACCACCTTGGTCATCGGCAGGCCCAGGCGATGCGCCATGCTTTCGATGATACGCCGGTTGGCCTGGTGCGGCACCAGCCAGTCGACGGCACCGGCGGCATAGCCGTTGGCGGCGAGCGCCTCGTCGATCACCGCCGCCAGCTTCGAAACCGCGTGGCGGTAGACCTCCTTGCCGTTCATCCGGACGTGCCCGACCGTCTGCGTCGACGACGGCCCGCCGTCGACATAGAGGATGTCCCGGGCGTTGCCGTCGGTGTGCAGATGGGTCGAAAGCACGCCCCAGGACTTGGCGTCGGGGCCGTCCAGGTCGGCGGCACGCAGCACCACCGCCCCGGCGCCGTCGCCGAACAGCACGCAGGTCGAGCGGTCCTCCCAGTCGAGGATCCGCGAGAACGTCTCGGCGCCGATCACCAGCGCCGTGCGGGCCTGGCCGAGCTTCAGGAAGTTGTCGGCGACCGCCAGCGCGTAGACGAATCCGGCGCACACCGCCTGGACATCGAACGCGAACGCCTGGCTCGCGCCCAGGTTCGACTGGACCTTGGTCGCGGTCGCCGGGAAGGTGTCGTCCGGCGTCGTGGTCGCCAGCACGATGACGTCCACGTCCTCGGGCGTCAGGCCGGCATGCTCGAGGGCACGCTCGGCAGCCCGGGTGGCGAGGTCGCTGGTGACCTCGCCGTCCGCGGCGATATGGCGTTGGCCGATTCCGGTACGCTGCCGGATCCATTCGTCGGAGGTGTCGACGCGCGCCGCCAGCTCCTCGTTGGTCAAGATCCGCTCCGGCAGGTAGCTGCCGGAACCGATCAGAAGCGTGCGTATCGTCATGCCGTCGCCACTGCCTTCCGTTCTTCGCTCGTCTTGTCGAAGCCGACCGCCGCCAGCTCGCGCTTGACCGTTTCCAGGAACCCGTGCCGCGCCATGTCGGCGGCAACCCCGATGGCGTTCGCGAAGCCGAGCGCATCGGTGCCGCCGTGGCTCTTCACCGCGATTCCGTTGAGACCCAGGAACACCGCTCCGTTGTAGCGCCGCGGGTCCATCCGTTGCCGGAGCTGCCCGACCGCGCCGCGGGCCAGCAGGTAGCCGATCTTGGAGACCAGCGAGCTGCGGAACGCGTCGCGCAGGAACTGGCCGATCAGTCGGGCGGTGCCTTCCGCGGTCTTCAGGGCGATGTTGCCGGAGAAGCCGTCGGTGACGATCACGTCGACCTTCCCCGACGGAATGTCGTCACCCTCCACGAAGCCGTGGAAGTCGAACGGCATGTCGGTGATCTCGCGGAGCGCTGTCGCCGCTTCGCGGACCGCCTCGTGGCCCTTCTGCTCCTCGCTGCCGACGTTCAGCAGGCCGACCACCGGCCGTTCCAGTCCGAGCACCGAGCGCGCGAAAATCTGCCCCATGATCGCGAACTGCACCAGGTTGGTGGCATCGCAGTCGATGTTGGCGCCGAGATCGAGCATGGCGCTCTCGCCACGCAATGTCGGGAAGAACCCGGCGATCGCCGGCCGGTCGATACCCGGCACTGTGCGGAAAACGAACTTGGCCATCGCCATCAGGGCGCCGGTGTTGCCCGCCGACACCACGCAGTCGGCCTTCTTCTCGCCGACCAGGTCGATGGCGATCCGCATGCTCGACCCGCGGCCGGTCCGCAACGCCACCGAAGGCTTCTCGGCCGCCCCGACCGCCTTGTCGGTGTGGAGGATCTCCGGCTCGCTCTTCCTGAGATGGCGGGTCTTGGCCACCAGCGGACGGATGCGGGCCTCGTCACCCACCAGAATGAAGGTCAGGCTCGGATCACGTTCGAGGGCGACGTCGGCGCCCCGGATCACCATGTCGGGCGCACGATCGCCGCCCATGGCGTCTACAGCAATCTTCAGAGTGCGCGACACCGCCAGATCCCCGTTGCAACCCGATCAGTGTACCGCAAGTCCCCTCCCCCGCGCCGAAACGGCGCGCCGGTCGACGGAATTGTGCAGAGGCCGAAGCCGAATCGGCGGTGATAGTCCAGCCGTCCCGGCGACTGACGTCGGCGCACGGTCCCTCCCGCTTCATACGGCATATCCGGACGAGGCGACAAGGATGTTACCCTTTCTTGACCGGACGACGCTTCAGCGCCGCCAGCTCGGCGAACGGCGATCCCGCCGCCGGACCCTCCGGTTCGGCTGCCATCTCCGCCAGTTCCGCCCCGGGTGTCCGCGGATACGGGTCGAGCGCCAGCCCGAGCGTCTGGGCCACGATTTCCCCCACGTCCAAGGTCTCGCCCGCAAGCGGTTCCGGGGCATCCGTCATCGGGTCCAGGATCACCTCCTCGTCGTCCGAACCGGCCGAGTCGTCGAACAGCTCCAGCAACTCCGCCCGGACCGACCCCGGCACCGGATCGGTCGTGACCACGCAGGTCTGAACGACGTCCGCCGCAATGTTGCCCGACACTTCGATCCAGCCGGTCTCGGGCCGGCGCCGGAGCGTCAGCTCTGCCCGCAGATGCGGAAGCTCCACCAGATCGAAGCGCTCGGCCAGCGCGCTCCGGACCGCCCGGTCGGGTTCCAGCACGACGTCGACGGGCGTCGCCCCCAACCGGTCGACCCGGACCGGATGGGCGAATTCGGATCGAGTCGCGGTCATGCGGTGCTCCCGGGATCGGG
>Ga0070728_10000680_pt1 | contig 61881 bp, 52 predicted proteins | sample tdDd471_FD_66723 | JGI IMG/M metagenome (GOLD analysis project Ga0070728, IMG submission 66723) | Marine sediment microbial communities from the Atlantic coast under amendment with organic carbon and nitrate - tdDd47.1 | ecosystem: Environmental > Aquatic > Marine > Coastal > Sediment | place... | reverse complement strand
CGGAAACATTAATGTCATTATTAAAGACCGGTTCAGTTGAGAAAAGCTCATTCTGCCAATCAGTTCCTTTACCCAATCCTGAAACATCAGGATAAGGAAGGTCTTCACCATTGGCTGCATAACTTTCGTTCAATAAAACAGCATATTCGGTTGCATTTAAAACAGGCAGTGTTCTGGTTGTTTGCTGAATACCGACTGAGCTGTTTATACTTACCTTTGTTGGCTGATTCCTACTTCCGGTTTTAGTTGTAACCAGAATAATACCATTTGCACCCACAGTACCATAAATTGCAGCCTGTGCATCCTTGAGTACCGTAATGGTTTTTATGTCGTTGGGATTGAGCGTATTCAAATCACCTACGTAACCATCAATAATCACAACAGGTGAAGCATCGCCATTGGTTGAGATTCCCCTGATACGGATATCCAGGCCGGCGCCTGGTGCCCCTGACTGCGATGTTACATTCACCCCGGTTACTGTTCCCTGAAGGGCCTCTTCAACCCTTTTTGGCTGAAGTTCAGTGATAGTCTTAGAATCGACTATGCCAACAGCGCCAGTTACATCCTTTTTCTTGACAGTACCATAACCAATCACAACAACCTCTTCAAGGCTGGTAGATTGTGATATCATGGTAACATCAATTTTTACCTGACCATTGTACAAAAACTCCTGGCTTTCCATACCAATAAAGGAAAATACAATGGTAGAGTCCATTGGTACATCAGGTAGGGTGTAGTTACCATCGATGTCGGTAACTGTTCCAATTAATGTACCCTTAATAAGTACGGTTACCCCGGGGATGCCTAATCCATCATCGTCCGAAATAACCACACCCGCAACACTTCCATCCTGTGCCATCGAAAACATAGCAAGCAGAAGAAATGTAATTGTTAGTAGCGTAGATTTTTTCTTCATAAATAAAATTTAAGTAGTTGGTATCAAAATATAAAATATTGTCATGATGAAAAATGAACTTAAGTGGCAAAATACGTTATATAATTATGTGCATCAAAATTTATCACAGCATCAAAAATTCATCAATGACAAAATTCCACTACATCAAAATTACATCTACATCATCCTATTAGCTTTTTATTCAATGCTTTAAATTTTTCTTTAACTTTTTTTTTGAACTTCTCAAACTAATAGGATTATTGCATACGTAGAGGAAATGGAGACTTCGAAATGTTTTCGATTTCAAAAAAAGTATACACCGGAATAAGGCCTTGATATACAAAATTAATAAACACAGGCATGGCAATTATCTTCATTTTTACCAGCTAGCCACATCAATGAATTTGGTGTGGAAATATTTTAGCGACCTTTGTGTCTCAATAACTCTGAGACAAATATTTAACTACGGAGGCACAGAGAGGTTACCACCAAATCCATGTCCGTTTTCGATGGAGTTTACGGTTATTGTATTGTTTCTATTGGAGTAAGTCAGATATTCTCAAAAAATGTTATATCCAAAAAATAAGGAGAACGATTGATAATTACTCGAATAATAAACATAAGTGTTCAATAGTTCGCGTTTTGTTCCGTATCGAAACTCTATGCTATATTTATTTTTATGGCTGTATCCAGTTCCGAGGTTGAGATTATTCCTTGAATTAATCTCCTTGGTACCAATCGTTGAATTGATCGGAGCATCCCAAATTACAAAGGCAGCAGATAGAAAAAGGATTGATTTGCTGTTTAAGAACATATTGTACTTAATCCCAATGGGAAATTCAACAGATTTATAATCCACCGTATTATTATAGTTGGCCCTTGGGTCTTCAGCATAATAGGATTGATAGGTAGGCTCGATTGTAAAAGCCCACTTTGATTTGTTGAAAGGAAAAACAAACTCGGCTTCAAGCCCGAAACAAAAATTCAAATCGCCATCATAATCAATATTTTGAGAACTATTGGATGAATTTCTCATGTAAAACGTTGACCACCTCACACCAGGTTTTACCCTGAGATTGATATCAGTTTTCTTATGGTTTTTCTGATAATTCACATATTCTGAATCGACACACTTATTGTAGGTTTCAAATGTTTTGATCAGGCTGCGCTTATTAAAACCAGTATTTCTAATATCTTCCAGTGTTATGCACGGACATTCTAAGCCTTTCCAGAGTTGTGATTTGTATGTGTTATTGGTGGCAACCTCATAATCTTCAGTAAAGTAATCTTTATGGATGAGTTGGGTTACTGCCGAATCGTTCACTTTGTAAAAATACCCCAATGGTTTACCTCCCGAATAAAGCGTGGCTTCTCCCTCAATTAATACTTTTAAAAAAAGGGTTTCTTCTTCAAAGATGGGTTCTTTCACCTTGCTTAAATTGTTGATCATCACACTCGATTTATCAATTTCAACGGTAAACCGATGGTACTTTAAGTTCGAAACACCAAATTCTTTTATATCAGCAATTTCTGTAAATTTGGATTCAGCATCTTCAGTTAATTTATACTCAATTTTGGTGGGGCTGTTTTTCCATTCGTAATTTTTGATCAGGCACTCAATTTTTTCATCACTGTTATCAACAAAATAACCCCTCTCAAATACTACCTGGCCAAAGGTATTCATGGTGGTGATAAGCAACAGCAGCAGTACAAAATTTTTACTTGTTAGGTTGAGGATAAATTTTCTCTCTATAATCATTCAACTTACTTCTAGCTTTTACATAATTAAAAAGTCATAATAAACTCGGTAAGGTTGGCATTGCGATCGAGGCTTAGTTTTTTTCTTAATCGATACCTGCTGATTTCCACACCCCGGGTGGATATATTCATGAGTGCAGAAATTTCTTTACTGGAAATGTTCAAACGTAAATAGGCACACAATTTAAGTTCCCTTGGTGTCAGTTCAGGGAATTTGGCTTTTAGGCGATTTAAAAACTCTTCATGAACACTTTCAAAATGACTTTCAAAAACCTCCCATTGACTCTCATGATCGATGTCGCGATTGATTTTTCGGATGAGAGAATTGACCAGGTTTTTATTTAAATCATCCCTGATATCGTGTGAAAGCTTTTGCAGATCCTTTTTAATTTTAATTAATGATTTATTTTTATGGATCATCTGCATGGTCGAGTTGGCCAATTCTTTGTCCTTTTGTTTCATTTCTGCCCTGAGTTTGTCATTTCTCAACCTGATCACCTCCTTCTCCGATCTCAAAGCCTCATTTTGCAATTGCTTTTCACGATCCATAAAAAACCTTTTCTGTCGCTCTTCCTCCTGCAGTTTTGATTTTTCTATACGCCGTCTGACAAATTTAATGAAAGCAATAATCATCAGCAGGAACAGGCATGAGTAAATTACAAATGCCCACCAGCTTAAATACCAGGGTGGTAAAATTGTAAAAGTAAATTGTGATTCGGTGGATACACTTTCAAATACACTTTGTGATTTCACATGAAAAACGTAATCCCCGCGGTGCAAGTTTGTAAATTCACGATTTGTCCTCCCATCCCAATGTTTCCAGTCCGCATCGTAACCTTCAAGAAATGTAGAAAACTGAATGTCTTCGGGGTTCTCAAAATCATTAGCTGAAAATGAAAACTGGAGAGCATTATACACAAAAGGAATAGTGATATTTAAATTTGTTGGACCGGGACTCTCTCCCTGGAAAATTACCGAATCAAGGCGTGAGATTTTAACCTCCCGAATAAATGAATGGTGTTTTTGCTGATAATTTTTGGGATAGTTGATGGCATAATGGACAATTCCTGTGTGAGTGCCAAAAAACACATTTTCCCTGTTCATGGGGTAAACAAATTGAAAGCCATTGATAAACCTTCCATTAAGTTGACGGAAAGGCAGACTGACGTCTACAAAATTACCATCCTCCTGCCGGCGAAATACACCTCCCCTGTTGCCTGCAAAGTACCAAAAATTACCCGATTGATCAATATTTAAGACGTCAACCTGTTTGTTATCAAGTAAGGAATTCAGTTCTATATCTGGAATGAATTTATCTGTAGGCTCATCATATTTATAAATTCCATTTTTGGTTGTGAAAACTGGCTTTCCCTCAATTTCAAAAACATTAATTCCTCTTATATCAACAAAATCGTCAGGTGAACTATAAAAATTAACATTTATCACGCTATCCAGGTTTGCATTTAAAGTAATGTGGTAAACCCCTTTATAGCCATGACTCATCCATATAGTTCGTTCTCCACCGTTCACAATAAACCTGGATGATTCTTCGAAGCCGGCAATTTTTATTCCTTCCTGCCATCTTTCGTTCACTTTTTTAAACAAAACCAGTCCTGAGTAGGTGCCACCAATTACACGATCTTCATACCCAACAGGTTTCAGATAAGCCCATCCACCCTGGATGTCCGAGACTTTTCTGGCCTCACCACCATCAATAAGAAAAGTACCCAGATTGTGGCCACAAAACAATTCCCCGTCAATTTCCTGTAATTTCCACACCTGCCCTCGTGTATTTCCTACAAGAGAAAATATTTGATCGCCACCACCGTCCTGTAACTCATCCCAATTCTTTTTAAACACACCTCGATTTGTTCCGAAGTAAAGATCTCCATCATGCATTTGTGCTGTATATCCAGCGCTTAATCCATTAAACTGCGAAAAATAAGTCAGCGGCGAATTTATCTCAATATAATCAATCCCATTATCGAGGCCCAGCCATAGATTTCCAAATTGATCTGTTTGTAAACTGAGAACAGTGTTATTTTGCAAGCCATTGGATTGGTTAAGATGTTGTATAATTTTTCCTGAGGGATCGCAGATAACGAGTCCATCCTGTACGGTTCCAAAAGCATAATACTGGTCTGCTATTGTTATTGCACAATACACCTGGTTCTTTTTCAGAAACACCCCTGCCTGATTGTCCCAGCTGTTTAGTGAGAGCCCATCAAATTCATATATACCATCCTTATCTGTAGCAATGAGTATATTGTTGCCTAAAGAAATCATGGTACTTACAATGACGCCTTTTAGAGGGTCAAGTGCGGGCACCCTGACAAGGGTTTTGTTAACCAACCTAAAAAAGCCTTCCTGCAAATCGTTGACATAGATTTCGCCATTAACTAAAAATGAAAAATGAAATTTACCCTTAGCAGAAATTACTTCTATTTTTTCGCCATCGTAAATCATTAGTTGATCAAACGATTGAAATACAACACCCTGTAATAACTCATGAATTTTCCAAACTTCATCGAAATCACGAAGATGGGAAGGAAGTAAATGCTGCAGAGAGTGGAATGTAAGTTTACCAACTGAATCGGCCAGGAAATAGCCTAACTCGTTAAAAGCTCCGGCAAAAATCTTTTTATCTTCAGCAATCATAACACTCCTGATAACAGCAGCTGATGGTATTCCGTAAACCTGCCAATTATTTCCATCAAATTCAACGAGGCCATCATTGTTTGCAAAATAGGCAAATCCATCCGGCATAATATCAATCATCCAGGTCTGCGGACCTGCGTTGTAATCGTTTTTTTGGTAGTTCCTTACCAGGGGTGTACCTATGGTTTTTACCTCAGCAATTAAGTTAAAAGGTAAACAAAAGGCCAATAAAGAGGTCAGCAGTAAAACCTGCCGACTTAGTTGTCTGTTACAGTTTCCCATGATACCAGAAAAAAGAAATGATTGGTAAAAGTAAGAAAAAGGATAAGAGCTAAGGAATAATTTGTGACAAAACATACGCTATGCAGAACAAAAAATATTCAATCCTTTCACTTATCAAATGGTTATGTTCTCGTGAGGGAAGAAACAAACTCCATTCGCAATAGAACAGACAATTTCCGATCCATTACTTAACTATCCTTCTGCCATAAATAATGACTAAAGCAGCTCAGGATACGACTGAGGGCATTTAGCACCAACATGAAATATGGGATGGTCAGCTTTCCACCCAGTATGGTAATATGAGGAGTTATGGTATCAACATTATCTCAACAACATATAAAAAATTGAAGTCCTGGAATCGAAGAAGACTCTGAATCTGTACCATGGGGATATTGATTTGGGGGAATTGGTTGATTAGTGGAAGGCGCCATAGTGGTAGCGCCCAGTTAGGAGGCGCTCTGTTTCTTCCGTCGTAAAAGTATAAAGGCGACTACGCCTCCCATAATAATTCCGACTCGAATCCCGTTCACGGTGTCACCAAGAGTACTTCCAATCGCTGCGCCCAATGCACCACCTATCAGGATGCAAGGCAAAGGGATTCGAAGATAGTCTCCTACGGTTAATCGGGAAACTTTCAGATTCTTGTATGTTCCCTGTTTTTCCATTTTCTTTGCTCTCCTACATATATTCTACTGCCAAAAGCGGCATAGGTGCAAATTTACAAAATGCTATACGGAAAGTCAAGAAAAATAATGTTTATAATGAGAACAAGTAGGCTACCTCGTAAGTTTACACAGACGAGGAGGACCACTCACACCACTGTACGTCTTGGTCTCGTATACAGCGGTTCATCAATATGCGGAGCAACCTTCTCGTAATATGTAAGCAATGCTAAATAACTCCTCCTTCGCAATCGTTCCAGTGTATCAGTAGTTCCAATGATGCAGATGCATACCTGAATCAATGTGTCTCATATGCCGTTTCTGTTTCCCGATTCTCGGGACGGGCTATCAGTACCGGGTTTTGTAGTCCTGCTACTTTATTGAATTCCTCACGGAAAACCAGCATGCGGCTTACTAACGGTTCGAGGCGTTACTCCCGCCCGCAAGGGACTTGCACCCTCTGAAAAAAAGACACCCAACTACTTCCACATCGGAAAATAAATTTGTATTTTTGACTTTTTTCAAAAGCTTACAATGGTGTGCACTGTATGATCATGCAGGGCACACACAAAAAATATGGTGCATGCCGCGGTTAGTATTACTTAGAACAAGAATTGGTAAAATTAATAATACGGAAACCAAAAATATGTATTTAATAAAGTGCGGCACGCACCATATTCAAAACGTTAGCTATCATTGTATTCGATATGAAATTAGTTGATAAGAAAGGAATGAGAAATGGGTGGTTAATTGTTTTACTCTTGATTCCATTGATGTTTGTGGTTCTGAAAATCAATCGCGGTAAAATTGATCAGATTGCATTGGTCAGTGTAGGTTTAATGACACTAATTTCTGTTGTTATTTTGTATTTTATGAAGTGGTACTCAAATAGATAATTATGGAATTAATTTTTAGCATTGGTAATCTCCTCTTAGGTTTATTAATCGCGTTTGTGGGTTTCAAAAAAATCAACCCTCTACATAACGAATCCAAGGAAAAGCAAGCCGTTTTTTACCGAAAATGGGGACTTTATCTGAAAGCAGGTGGTATTGCCATAGCAGCCGTTGGATTCTTAAGGTTGTATCTTACGTTTTAATCCAACGTCAGCTAATCAAGTAGCCCATCCCGTCAGTTATGCTCACCAGTGCACCTCTCACACCACTGTATGTACGGGTCATCGATCAATTAGTGGAGGGTCATAGTAAGTATCTTAATCATTGGCACAGAATGAAAGTCTTTTTAAACAATCGCACACTTGCTTTAGTTTTTTATTAATTTGTGCACTGATTTTATCAGTGTCGAACAATAAAAATCTAAAGAAATGATCAAACCGAAAAAGGCACCTATTGTCGTTTACATTCCAGGCTTCCTTATAACTCTTGGTTTATTAATATTTTCTCTCAATAATATGATTAAAAGCTTTGACACAGATGAAACTTGGCGTGTCATAGTAACAACGATATGTTTTTTAATCTTTTTATGGTTAACATGGATTTATGCTGTTTCAATAGTTGTAATGATTATAATGACCCTAATAAAAAGTCAGAAAAAGAACTATGAAAATCATTAGAAAGCCGAGTAGGTTGCTTATCAGTAAAAGCCAATTGTAAAGGGCCCATGCCACAGTATTTGAGGTTCTTATATATACTTGTTCGTAAAGTTATGAAGTAACTTTATCATGATTCACCAATAAGACTGCCTGTCGTTTCCAACCGTCTCATTATAATAATAGCTTTAAGTATAGGGCTACTGCTTGCTTTTGGCTTCTGACGATTAAGTTAATATGCTCATTCTACATAGCATTCGAATTTGACTGGAGAAGATCAAAAAAACTTTGTTGCACAAGCGGTTTTAGATTACTTTCATAAAAAATCTTAACTCGATCCCTTGAAATAACTGAAAATAAGCAATATAAATCAGACATTGGGATGATGCACAGGTTTTAATGATCAAAAGGTTGTTTTCATTTAAAACTCTAATACTTTTGCAATCCAAATTTAAAAATTCGATTAACATGAAAAATTATTTAAAGATATTTGGGTTTATGACCCTTGCATTGGTCATAACGCTGGTATCATGCAAAAAAGATGAAGATGATCAGCCATCTACGCAAGATTATCTCACAGCCGGGAACTGGAAAACAACAGCAATGACCATTGATCCTGCTGTTGAAATTGGAGGCACTGAATTTACCGACTTCTATGCGATGATGCCTGCATGCACAAAAGATGACCTCGTTCGTTTTAATACTGATGGTACCATTACGGAAGATGAAGGTGAAACAAAATGTGAGCCGGATGATCCGCAAACCACTACCGACGGCACCTGGGAATTAAGTGCGGATAATACTACGTTAACCCTTACCTATCCTGATGAAGATCCTATTATTATGACCATTAACTCGATCAACAACACAGACTTTAACGCTACTTATACAATGACTGAAGATTTTGGTTCAGGCACTGAAGATTATGCCGTGACTGTAAATATGATGCTACAATAAGTATTAAACAAGCAAAATGATATTGACCGGCTAACCTTCAGCCGGCCTTTTTTATTGGTAAATTTTTATTCGCCGGACAGCACAATATTCTTTAATTTCTTTTGTGAAGATGATTGCTTCTATTGAACCATTTAACCAGGTAAATGTTTATTAAGTTGATTTTAAATACTTACTAAATTTTTACAACTATGAAATACTTACAATTAGCCAGCGATCTTTATCAAATGACTGGTCAGGGCCAGATGTTGGAAGCCTTCGAAAAATACTACCACGATGATGTTGTAATGATAGAGGCCAATGGCGATACACGAGAAGGAAAAGACAAGAACCGGGAGTTTCAGAAACAATTTCTTGCCAGTGTCTCCGAAGTGCATGGTGGTGGGGTTGATGCCATCACATCCAATGAGGAAACCGGTGTTACCATGGTTGAAACCTGGATGGATATAACCTTTAAGGATGGAAACCGGATGAAGATGGAAGAAGTTTGTGTACAACAATGGCAGGATGGAAAGATAATACGTGAGCGTTTTTATTACAATATGCCGGGACAGAATTAATCAACCATCAAAACATGAAAATACTATTGCCTGTTAAATTTATTTTAACAGGCAGTTTTTTTATATCGCCGCATCATACTCCATTGGGAAACCAGCCAGACCAGATTTACCTTCCAGAGAGCCTCGCTTCAATTCAATGCCCATCCATGCTTCCTCTGGAACATCCCATGGACATTTAATATTCCATTTGCCTGCTTTTTCAAATCCAAATTTAGGATAATAGTTTGGGTGGCCCAACACAAGGACAGAATCAAAACCAAGTTGTTTTGATTATTCAAGTCCCCGCCTGATCAACGCCCCACCTACTCCTTTTTTCTGATAATCTGGCGATACTGCCATTGGGGCAAGAGAAAGTGTTTGAAAGGTTTGTCCTTCAGTTTCGATATAAATCGAAAAAAAAAGGATATGACCTATCGCTTTATCCTTGTCAAATGCAATGAGGGATAATTCGGGAATAAAATCAGCAAGCTTTCGTAAACCATCTATCAATTTTGCTTCCTGGGGTTGGCCAAAAGCCTGGTTATTGATTTCACAGATCGCATCAAAATGAATCGGTTTTTCAGTCTGAATCTTGATATTCATGAAATTATCGTTTTAAGAGCAATGTTAACCAGCACCTGATGTTTTGTATAGCTCAATTGCACCATTTATTCCTACAATAACCATTTGAGTTGCTATAACGCTAAGGATAAGCCCCATGATCCTGGTAATCACCCCAACCACTGCCCGGCCGAGATAATTAATAAATTTCTCTCCGTAAACAAACATTATGAGGGTCAGCAGGCATAGCGCAGCGAATGAAATAACCACGGTCATAAGGTGAAAAACACCGCTACTTGCACCTACAAAGTTCATTGCCGTAGCAATGGTTCCGGGGCCCGCGAGTATTGGAATCGCCAGTGGTGAAACCGCAATATTCATTTCATCTTCTTCATGCATTTTTTTTATTACTGCATCTGCAGAATCAGGAAAATGATGAACAGCTGATTTTTTACCCTGGATCATACTGTATCCGACAAGAAACAGCAGAATACCGCCTGTAATCTGAAAAGCCGGTAGTGTTATCCCAAATAATTTAAAGATAAAATGTCCGCTCACACAAAACACTGATACGATAATGAAAGCATAAAGTACTGATTGAATTGCAATTTTTCTTTTCTGTGCTGGGGTATTGGATTGGGTAAGGCCAATAAAAATTGGTGTATTAGCAATGGGATTCATGATTGCGAACATCCCCATAAAAACAGTACCGGCAAATAAGATGAGTTCTTTCATTTAAAAATGGCTAATGTTTGTAATTGGAAGACCTGAATTCAAAGGTTGAGTCCAGGTTTCAAAGATATGCATTCTAGAATTGTTATTCAAAATACCAGGAACGGGATTGAGCGTCCCACGACAACTACAATAGTAAAAGATAATCAAAATATAATTCCTCGCGATCAGCAGTCCGCTTTCTACAATTATATAGAAACCAAATTAGCAAAGCCCATAAAAGCAAGCGAAAGAATTCCGGCAACTACGAGCGCGATGGGCATGCCACGCATCCCTTTGGGGACATCCATTAACTCAAGGTGCTCGCGAAGGCCTGCAAAGAGGATTAGTGCCAGGGCAAAGCCCATTGAGTTACCAACGGCATAAACAGTTCCTTCAACAAGACTGTACTCCTTCTGGATTGCCAGCAGGGCAACACCAAGAATTGCGCAGTTGGTTGTTATCAGTGGTAGAAATACCCCCAGGGCCTGGTAAAGCGGAGGACTCACCTTTTTTAAAATGATCTCAACCACCTGAACCAGGGAAGCAATGACAAGGATAAACGATATGGTTTGCAGAAAGCCAAGGCCAAATGGGTCGAGGATATAATTTTGAATAAGCCAGGTAATAATGGTTGCCACTGTCATTACAAACAATACAGCACCACTCATACCGCTTGCTGTTGTTAGCTTTCCTGATACACCCAAAAAAGGACATATGCCCAGAAAATTTGCCAGTACAATGTTACTGACGAGTACTGATCCAATTATTATGATAATATATTCCATAATTTCAATTTTTAAGCTTTAGCCTTTTTTGTAATTTGGTTAACGAGTGCAATTAAAAAGCCAAGAGCGATAAACGCTCCCGGTGACAGGATGAAAACAAGAATGCCGTCGGCATCGATAAATTTGTAACCAAAAAATGAATAATTACCAAAAATTTCCCTGACAGCTCCCAACATGGTTAGCGCCATGGCAAAACCAAGACCCATTCCAAGGCCGTCAACAATAGAGGAACCCAATGTGTTTTTTGAAGCAAAAGCTTCGGCACGGCCAAGCACAACACAGTTTACTACGATCAGTGGAATAAAAATCCCTAATTGCTCGTGAAGGCCAGGTAAAAATCCAGCCATACTTAAATCCACAATAGTTACAAACGAAGCAATAACAACAATAAAAGTTGGTATTCTTACCTTGCTGGGAATAAGATTTTTAATGAGTGAGATCACAAAATTTGACATGACCAGTACAAAAGTTGTAGCCAGACCCATACCAAGTCCGTTAACAGCTGAATTTGTGACAGCAAGTGCCGGACACATTCCGAGCAACATTACAAAAACAGGGTTCTCCTTAAAAAATCCTTTGGTAAAATTTTGCATTTGATTCATAAAGCTATCCCCACTTATTTATTTTCTTTTTTATTTTCTTCAAGAGCCCTATAGGCGCGATTAACAGCATCACAAAAAGCCCTGGAAGTAATCGTTGCCGCAGTAATGGCATCAATCACACCTCCATCTTTGGTAACCAGGATCTCATGATTGTTAAAGTCAGCCAGGTTCTTCCCAACAAATTGATCTTTAAACTTTGGCTCAGCCATTTTGGTTCCTAAGCCCGGAGTTTCTTTTTGCACAAGAACTTCAACATTTTCAATGGCCCCATCCGGCTGAAAGCCCACCATTATTTTAATTAAACCACTATATCCCACATAGGTGTAGCTGTTTATCGCTACTCCAATCTCTTCTTCACCTTTAAAAGCTTTGAAAAAGATCAATGAATCCTTACCTGTTTCAGGCATTACCTTGAACTCGTTGTAACTCGTAAATCCCGGCATTACCTGCTCAATAGCCTTTTGCTGCTTCAATCGGGCAACCTCAGCAATGGGTCCCTTGGTTAAATTATACACCGCACTGGCTGCCAAAGATGAAATGGCAGTGACAATGAGCAGTGTTAAAAACATATTTAAAAATGTCGATTCTTTTTTTGCCATGATACTCAAATATTAATCTATTCTAATCACTTAGGCCTTAATTTTTTTCAATTGACCAAATCTTGTTGGCTTAAATCCCCGGTTGATTACGGGTGCAAATGCATTCATAATCAGAATGGCAAAAGAAACACCTTCAGGATAGCCACCCCAATACCTGATTACCATTGTTATTACACCACAACCAATTCCATACACTATCATCCCTTTGGCCGACATGGGTGAACTTACCATATCCGTTGCCATAAAAAATACTCCTAACATCAAACCACCAGTAACCAGGTGAAATAGTGGGTTGGCATAATAAGTAGGATCAACCATCCACATAATAGCGGCAAATGCAGCTGCTGACCCAAGGTAGGCAAGCGGAATATGCCAGGTAATTACTTTTCTTACCAGCATAAAAATGGCTCCAAGAATCAAAGCTATTGCAGATATTTCACCCATAGAGCCACCTTGAAATCCAATCAATTCGTTGATATAGGATGGCATTTCCGGTAGTGCCATCAGTTCTGAAACCGTTTTATTTCCTGTTGATAACCCTTCCTTTAAAATCCCAAGAGGAGTAGGCCCTGTAACAGCATCGGTCAGGCCCATTGGAAATTTTGGAATAGGCACTGGCCACGATGTCATTTGTACTGGAAATGATATCAGAAGAAAAACACGGCCTACCAGCGCAGGGTTAAATGGGTTTTTTCCTAAACCACCAAAGGCCATTTTTGCAATTCCAATAGAAACAATAGCGCCTACAATTATAATCCAGGTTGGCAGGTTGCTGGGTACATTAAACGCCAGCAATACTCCGGTAACAATTGCCGAGCCATCATTAATTGTCAGGTCACCTTTGATCAGGTATTTTTGAATTAAATATTCAACAACCACACACGCAACTACAGATACAGCAATTACTCTTACTGCATCAAGGCCAAAGAAATACAACGACACCAACATTGCCGGAATCATAGCGTAAATAACGCTGTACATGATTTTCTTTACCGATTCGTTGGCATGAACATGCGGTGAACCGGATATTGTGAGTAAATTCTCCATATTTTAATTTTTTCCTCTGGTTCTGATTATTTGACCAACTTTACTTTTCCCCAACCTGATAAAATCAAGCAAAGGCCTGCCCGATGGACAGGTGTACTGGCATGAGCCACATTCGATACAATCCATTACCTTATCCGTTTCAGCGCCATCCCACATCTGGTGATAGGCTTGTTGCGAAAGCAGGTAAGGCTCAAGTCCCATCGGACAAACAGTGATGCATCGGCCACAACGGATACATGCTTTTACCTCTGCCCTGCGAGCCTCCTCTTCAGGAACCAACAAGATACCGGATGAACCCTTAACGATAGGTGCTTCAACTGACATCAGTGCTTTGCCCATCATTGGGCCACCGCCAATAACTTTACCCAGGTTTTCAGGAAGGCCACCTGCCTTTTCAATAAGTTCGTTTATGGGTGTGCCAACCCTGACCATAAAGTTGGATGGATTTTTTGCTGCTTTACCAGTTACAGTTACAACACGTTCTATTAATGGCTTATTTTTTTGTACTGCCTCATATACAGCAAATGCAGTTCCTACATTGTCGACTACACAACCAGTTTCGATAGGCAGTTTTCCAGAAGGAACTTCCCGGCCGGTCAATGCTTTGATCAGTTGTTTCTCGCCACCTTGCGGATATTTTACCTTTAAAGCGTGTACTGAAATACCCTTAAAATTCTTCGCGAGTTTCGACAGATGGTCGATTGCATCCTGTTTATTGTTTTCTATTCCAACCATTGCCTGATTCACTCCAAGTGCTTTCATCAAAATGGCAGCACCAATCAGCATTTCTTCGCCTTTTTCCATCATAAGGCGATGATCGGAGGTTAGATAGGGTTCACACTCAACTCCATTAATAATCAGGTATTCGGCAGTTTTTCCATCAGGAATCATCATCTTAACCTGTGTAGGAAAAGCTGCGCCTCCCAAACCAACAATTCCCATATCGGCAATTCGTTGGATGATTTCCTGTTTCGATAAGGAAATATCCTTAATAATATCATCCGAAGCATCAATACCATCGTCCCATTGGTCTTCCTGGGTGTCAACAATCACTGCCATTCTCTTATAGCCGGATTGATCCATCACATTGTCAATCTTGAAAACCTTTCCGCTGACAGATGAATGAATATTCGCCGAGATAAATCCGGAACTTTTGGCTATCAACTGGCCGGTTTTAATTTCATCACCCCGTTTAACAACTACTGTTGCCGGCGAACCCAAATGTTGTGATATCGGAATAAAAACCCTTTTAGGTAGCGCCAACTCTTCAATAGCAGCGGCGGATGAAAATTTATTTTCTGGTGGATGAACTCCACCTACTTTGAATGTTTTCAATACTTTTTCCTCCTATACTGAAATCCTGACATTATCGATTTAAGATTTTACTTCTGTTGGTACTGGTTCCTTAGGCGTCTCCACAGCCTTTTCAGGTTTTGGCTTACGCGGTGGTGGAAAATTCAATTCATGGATGGCTGCAGTGGGACACTCAGGCACACACTTGCGGCAAAGTTTGCATTTCTCGTAATCAATATATGCCAAATTGCTGTTTAATGTAATGGCATCGAATGGGCAAACTTTAACACATTTACCGCAACCAATGCATGCAACACTACAATTCTTCTTTGCTGGAGCACCTTTTTCCTTGTTGATACACGAAACAAAAATCCGGCGGCTTTTCTTACCCTGGTTTCTGAGCTCAATAATACTCCGTGGACAAGCCTTTACGCATGCCCCACAAGCCACACATTTGTCTTCGATAACCACTGGCAAACCTGTTTTTTCGTCCATATACATGGCTCCAAAATCACAGGCCTCAACGCAATCACCACAGCCCAAACAGCCATAAGGACATCCGCTTTCACCCGAATAAAGGTTATGTGCAAAGGCACAGGTTGCAGGTCCATCGTAGCTGATCTTCTTCGGTGCATTTTCCCTCGATCCGCTGCATCTGATCACCGCAACCTGGGGTTCTTTTTTTTCAGCTTCCAAACCAAGCAATTTGGCAATATCCGACATCACTTCTCCACCGCCAACAGGGCAATTAAAGCCTTCCATTGTCTCTTGTTTTACCATTCCTTCGGCAAATGCACGGCAACCTGCATAACCACATCCTCCACAATTGGCTCCTGGTAAGGCTTCCTCTACATCATCTATTCTTGGGTCTTCGATCACCTTGAACTTCTGAGCAACAAAAAACAAAATCACAGCCGCCGTTACACCAATGGCACTTAGAGAAATCACTGCATAAATCATCAAGTCATTCACAGTAAAGCTCCTTTTTTTAATTTAAAGTTAGTTTTCCTGATCATAGGTGATCAGCTTTTCGGTGACAATTGATCCCGATATCACCATCATACTGATTCACCACTTTTCAAGGTGGGCAAAAGTATAAACAAATGTTAAAAATTCCATAATCCCAACCTTATTTAAAATGAATTAAAAGAGCTGAATATCTGCTATTTAGGCTCATGCTGTTAATAAAGGAACAATCACTGAATCTGTAATTTTTTAACTATGAAGTATTTACAATTTTGTTTAGAAGTCTTCTAAATTTTCAATTCACATACATTGAATAAGAAGTGCTTAAAGTAATTTATGAATTTAAAATACTGACACTCTGCAAATAGCAAAATACAAATCCCATAAAACAAAGTCTGGTCAGTTGAATCATACAGAAAAATATTAACTTTATGCGCTTTTTTGAAACTAACAACTAAATCAAATTATTGACCTTTAACTACTTGTAAATGAAAGCTAAATTTATCTTACTGATCTTGATCTTACTGGGTACTACAGCAGTTTATCTCTTTTCTTCCGGAAGATACCGTTCGGAGCAAAACAAAAAATATGAAATTCCTGATGGCCCGGATATCAGAACCTTCAAAAACTCTGAGGCTGCTCTCAGCCCCAACACCCTGCCAAACGAATGGATGGCAAAACAACGAATGTATCCTTACGACCACATTAACACTGAATATTACCGCGAAGCCATGAAAGAGGCAAGCACCCTGCAGAAAGCTTCGGCAGTTAGACTAGATTGGGAAGAAGCGGGCCCAACAAACATTGGGGGGCGCATTACGGATATCGAAATTGTTCCTGAAAATACCGACATCATTTATATTGGCGCTGCTACAGGTGGAATTCTTAAATCAACTGAAGGAGGTGCTGAATGGGAAAATATTTTTGCCAATATGCCATCAATCACCATTGGTGACCTGGCCATTGATCCGAATAACAGTGATATTATTTGGGCAGGAACCGGAGAAGCCAACTCTTCAAGTTTTAGCTTTTTGGGCGATGGTATATATAAATCCTATGATGCAGGAGCAAACTGGGAACACATGGGACTTGAGCAATCAGCCTATATTGGAAGGGTGATCGTCGATTACGATAACTCTCAGCGGGTGTTTGTTGCTGCTTGTGGCAACCTTTTTACCACCATAGACGAACGGGGAATTTTCCGCAGCTTGGATGGCGGTGAATCATGGGATCGTGTACTTTTTCTTAATGACTCAACTGCTGCCATCGACCTGGTACAGCATCCGGAAAATTCGGATATCTTATACGCTGCCATGTGGGAAAGAGTCAGAGGTTTAAATTACAGGAGATCTTTCGGGAATTCTTCTGGTATATGGAAAACCATGGATGGTGGTGACAACTGGGTTGAACTTACCAATGGCCTGCCAACAGGAGACGATGTTGGAAGAATTGGGATTTCTATTGCAAAATCAAATCCAGATGTACTTTACGCCTTCTACGACAACCAGGATTATGTTGGTGTATTTAAAACATATAATGGTGGGGACACCTGGTCATCAACCAATCACAACGAAATTCAGGGCATGAACAGCAGCTTTGGCTGGTATTTTGGCCAGATTAGAGTCGACCCGATTGATGAAGACAGATATTATCTATTGGGTATGGAATTGTGGGGTTCGGATGATGGAGGCGATAGTTATGATGGAATTGCAGGATATTGGAATTCATGGGAAATTCACGTGGATCACCATGCTATGTGGATCGATGAAACCACAGGGAGAATATACGAAGGCAACGACGGAGGCCTGTATTATAGCGACGATTATGGCTCAAACTGGACAAAGATCAACAATCTGCCAATTACACAATTCTACGCCATCGATATCGATTACAATAATCCCGAACGGCTTTATGGTGGTACCCAGGATAACAATACCGTCCGGACCCTGACCGGTGATCTGGATGACTGGACAGCTATTCTAGGCGGAGATGGAATGTACACCTTGGTGGATTACACCGATCCAACATTTATATATGCTGAGTCACAATGGGGAAACCTGGCAAGATCATCCGACCTGGGATATGATTTTAATTGGATTGGAGTTCCCGCGGCAACTGATCGCACCAACTGGTCTTCACCATATGTACAAAATCCCGAAGAACCCAGTGAACTTTACTTTGGCACTTACCGTGTTTGGAAAGGCACTGAATATGGGTTATCCTGGGATATAATAAGTGATGACCTGACCAAAGGAGGCGACGGAAGCAGCTGGCATACCATTGCCTCCATCGCAATTTCAGATTTAGATGCTGATATGATCCTCACAGGTAGTGATGATGGATTGGTTCATATTACAACAAACGAAGGCTCCACCTGGACAAACATTTCTGAAGGCCTTTCTGATCGGTGGATTACCAGTGTAGCTTTTGATCCCTTTGAAAGCAATACTATTTACGCTACCTGTTCTGGTTTCAGGTGGGATGAAGCTTTTCCCCATGTATTTAAATCTACAAACCTTGGCGAAGATTGGATTGATATTTCTTCAAACCTTCCTCAAATTCCTGTGAATGAGATTTTATGCGATCCGGAATTTGAAGACAGGTATTTTCTTGCTACCGATGCTGGACTTTATTGTACCGATGACGGTGGTGAAATCTGGTACGGAATATCATATGGCATTCCAAATACTCCTGTAGTAGCCATGAAAATACATGAACCAACCCTTACACTTGTTGTTGGAACCTATGGAAATTCGATGTACAAAATTCATCTGGATGATATCGTCAGCAGCATAAATTCGCCAATAACAAATAACCTTACAACTACTGCTAAAGTATTCCCCAACCCTGTCAAAACCAATGCAAATATTGAAATAAACAATATTATAGCTGGTGATCTTACTGTTGATATCTTTGATATGAATGGAAAATTGATAAGGAATCTTTATGATGGATTTATGCCCGAAGGCAACCAATCATTTAGCTGGAATTGTACCAGTAACAATGGTAGAACCTGCACCAATGGGATTTACCTTTGCAGGATCTCGGGTGAGGATAATGTTGCTGAAGAGAAATTAATCCTGATGAGGTAGGGATTTACATCAAATCTTTATTCGCATCATAAAACATAAAACTTAGCCTTATGAAAAAGATCTATTGTGCAATTTTGCTGGCCATCTTTTTTGGATTTTCATCCAGTTTTGCCCAGGAATGGACTATCCTTGAAACTTTTGAAGTTCCTGGAAAAGCCTCCGGACTTGCATGGGACGGGCAGTACATTTACTTCGGGCAATATTCTCCCGCCGGCAACGAAATTAATCGCCTTGATCCTACAACTGGAGATTATGAGTTTGTTTGCTATGGCCCAATGGAAGATGCTTATGGCCTGACCTGGGATGGACAATACCTCTGGTCAACAGATCATCCAGGATCATATGATCCTGGTATTGCCTATCAATTTGACCTTTCTGGCGCAACAAATTACCAGTTTGAATGCCCGGCAACCTACATGGGAGGCATAGCATGGGATGATGGCCTGCTTTGGCTGGCTTCATATTATGATCCGGATGGACAAATATTCCTTACCGATGATCAGGGAAATGTTTTAAAAGAATTCCCTACACCTGGACAACAACCATGGGACATATGCCTTCAGGATGAATTTCTCTGGATTGCAGATTACAACGACCACCTGCTGTATAAAGTTGATACTATTGATGGAACTCAAATTGAAAGCCATCCCTGCGAAAATACCAAACCAGCAGGGATTGTTTATGACGGCCAGTATTTGTGGTACGTTGATGGTGCTCTAAGCAGTCCCAGTACTATATATAAAGTGGATTTGGGTGGAAGCGGCACTCCCGAAATCAGCCTACCGGTTGACTCATGGGATTATGGAAATGTTGCCATTGGAGATTCGGCAGTGTTTAACATGATGGTTTCCAATGTTGGAAGTGCACCCCTCGAAGTAGAATATATTGCATATCCTGGCAGTGCACCCATTTTTAACTGGACAGCATTTCCTTTGCTTATTGAACCCGGATATACAGCTGAAATTCCGTTAATATTCAAACCACAGGAAGTAGGCCCTTTAAATGTTACAGTTAACATTTTCTCTAACGACCCGGTAAACCCTGAAGTTGATGTAACACTTACAGGTGAAGGCGTAATCGCTGGCCCAAGTATCAATGTTCCGGTAACCAGTTATAGTTATGGCTATGTCAGAATAAATGCGATGACACGATGGTTTATGCAAATCGAAAATATTGGTGACGAGAACCTCGAAATTAGTGGTATTGAATCGAATGAACCAACTATTTCCATCGATGATAATACGGAATTTCCGTTAAGCATATCACCACTTGAAGTTATCCAGGTTGGCGTTTGGTTCAGCCCGCCAACAGCAATTACCTACCAGGGTATGCTCGAAATTTCAAGTAACGATCCTTTAAATCCATCAGTTGAAGTTACAGTTGGAGGTACCGGTCTTGAAACTGATTATGTGATTGGTTCCCAAATGTGGATGACAACCATAAACAGTGGTTGGGACAACAGCCCTAAAGCCATTGCACCTATCGAGGACATTTCAGGGGATGGAGTTGGGGATGTTATTGTGTGTACAGAAGATAATTTTGTAAGATGCTTTAATGGAAATGCATATGATCATGGGGATATACTGTGGGAATACGAGATTTATTCTGGAAACCTGTATCAACAAGCCGAACTTTTTATTGCTGAGGATATTGATGGTGACGGTTTCCAGGAGGTTGTTGTCGGTACTACAGGTGGTGACAGATCGGTAAGAATGATCAATGGCAAAACTGGCGAATTGATCTGGGCTTTTGGCACTGACTATTGGGGCGATGGTGGCTGGGTGTATGCTGTTGATGCCACCCAGGATCACAATGGAGATGATGTTCCTGATGTGCTTGCATGTGCAGGTGATGATTCAAGTGATACCGGGCCCAACCGGGCGTTTTGTGTTGATGGGACAAACGGAGATTTACTTTGGAACACCCCTCGTGAAGGCCCCGGGTTTGGAATTATATGTATCGAGGATGTGAATGGGGACGGAGAATATGATGTATTGTATGGTGCATCCAACAACAGTGAAACCGAAGGCATGGTAAAATGTCTTGATGGTCAGGATGGCTCCATCATTTGGCAGGAAACGACCGAAGGCTCTTCTGTGTGGGGCCTCGTTCAACTAAACGATATCAATGAAGATGAGATAGCAGATGTAGCTGTGGGAGATTTTTACGGAAATTACATTGGCTACGATGGAAGCGATGGTGATGAGCTTTTCTCGGGAAGTGTTGGCAGCTACAAAATCATCACCGGCCTGCAAGGGCTTGATGATTTAAATGAAGACGGATTTATTGACTTCACCGTGGGCTCAAGTAGCACAAGTTGTGTAGCAGTCAACGGTTACGATGGAACCAACATCTGGTCAAAACCACTGGCTGATAAATGCTGGAATGTTGACCGGATAGCTGATATCAGCGGCGACGGGATCAACGATGTGATTGCAGGTACACTCTTTTCGAACAATTATGTTTACTTCCTTGATGGTGTATCCGGTGAGGAATTGGAATCAGTATCTTTTGGACAAGCTGTTGATGCGGTTTCTTCTGTTTTCGATATTAATGGTGACGGATCAATGGAGATTGTAGCCGGTGGCAGGGAAGGAAAAGTGGTTTGTTATTCTGGGGGTCTGGATGCCTGGACATCTGTGAATGATCAAACAGCAAACATTAACTTCTTCACCATCAAAACCAATCCCAATCCCTTTGTTGAAGGGGTAAAGATCAGCATTGAAACTTCCGAAGAAATTCATTGCGCTGTAAAAATTTACAGTATGGGCGGTAAACTGATCAGGGATTTTGGCACGCATCAATTTTCAGAAAATACAACCGAATTTACCTGGAACGGCATTGACCAATCGGGAAGCAAAGTGATAAGGGGGCTTTATTTTCTGGAAATATCTAACGGAAATCATTATAAAACGATCAAATTGATCAAACAGTAATTCACTATTAATATACAATTGCTAACAAGAAAACTCATTTTTGAGACTGAAAAATGAATATCATCATAACAGGCGCAAGTAAGGGAATCGGTAAAGCAGTAGTTAAAAAACTTGCACACAGCCCGGACCATCATATTATTGCCATTTCCAGGAATAAAGAAAAGCTGAATACACTGGTTGATGAGTGCCAGACCACAAATCCCGACGCCGATGTATATCCCATATATTTTGATCTGGCTACAGCAAATTATTCCTTTGAACTACTCCCAAAGATCCTTGAAAAAATCAATCATGTCGATATTCTCATTAACAATGCAGGATATTTGGTGAAAAAAGATTTCTTCGATCTTACTGATGAGGATTTCGATCAGATATTTAATGTTAATGTAAAAGCACCCTTCAAGTTATCTCGGGCCTTACTTCCAAATTTTAAATCCGGTTCTCATATTATAAATGTAGGGAGTATGGGTGGCATACAGGGCAGTGCAAAATTTCCCGGCCTTTCGCTTTACAGTGCTGCAAAAGGCGCTGTTTCCATCCTCACCGAAGCCATGGCTGAAGAATTCAAAGATCGAAACATCATCGTAAATTGCCTGGCATTTGGAGCAGTTCAAACCGAAATGCTGGCCCAGGCATTTCCAGGTTATAAAGCCCCGCTTACGCCCGATGAATTAGCAAACTTTGTGGCGGATTTTAGCCTAAGCGGCCAAAAATATTTTAACGGAAAAATATTACCATTATCCGTATCAACACCCTAATTTTGCATCGATGAACAAGGCAGAGCAAATTTCACACACCGGAGTAATCAGAAACATAAGCAGAGACACGATTTATGTTGCAATTATTTCGGAATCGGCATGTGCATCATGCCATGCAAAAGGGTATTGTGGCGTATCGGATACGAAGGAAAAAATTATTGAAGTAAGAAACACCCCTGAACTTAACCATAAGGTAGGCGAATGTGTTAACCTGGTTATGCAGCGTTCGATGGGCCTTAAGGCAGTTTTTTACGGATATTTTTTACCTTTTATTATTTTGATGCTAACACTTTTGGGCACCCTGAATGCAACAGATAACGAAGGGCTTGCCGGATTAATGGCCCTCCTTGTATTATTACCTTATTATTTGGCATTGTATATGCTAAGAGAGAAACTTAAATCGAAATTTGAATTTAAAATCGATGCAATAGTCACAGCTACTAACAATAACAAATAACATGAACAAACTTATTACAATCTTGATATTGGTGACCATGTTCACCTGCCAGATTTTTGCCCAGGAAACACATTCACCCAGACTTGTAAAAAAAGCTGATTACTTTGATAAAACAATTCCGTTGAGGGATATGCAAATCATTATGCCTGGCGAGAGAGACCGCTCATGGAAGGATGGTATAATTGAAAACAAATCACTTGACTTGGAGTTTGAGTCCACTGAAACTACCGGCCCTAAGGAATACACCAACCTTCAGTTGTCGAAAGGAACTGAGCACACCAGGGGTCCTCTGGTAAATTTTGATGGTGTAGCAAACATTAACGGTGTATTCCCTCCCGATACCGATGGTGATGTTGGTCCAAATCATTATTTCCAAATGATCAACCTGTCATTTGCCATATGGGATAAAGAGGGCACTTTGCTTTATGGACCAGTTGATAACAGCACTTTGTGGGCAGGTTTCATAGGGCCCTGGACCGGCACCAACGATGGCGATCCAATTGTCCTTTACGATGAGATGGCTGATCGCTGGATGGCCTCACAATTTGCACTTGAAAACGGAAACGGAAAATGGTACCAACTGGTTGCTATTTCAGCTACTCCGGATCCGCTTGGAGAATATTACCGCTATGCCTTTGAGTTTGATGCCATGAATGATTATCCAAAAGTTGGTGTTTGGCCAGATGGCTATTACACTACTTTCAATTTCTTCGCTCCTGGCCAGGGTTTTGTAGGCTCAGGTGTTGCTGCATTTGAAAGGGAAGAAATGCTTGCCGGTAACCCGGATGCTCAAATGGTATTTTTTGGGTATTTCGACGAAAAGTACAGTATACAACCATCTGATGTTGATGGTGACAATCCTCCACCCGATGGAACTCCAAATTTTGTAGCAACTATGAATGCCAGTGGCTCCAAACAATTTGAGATTTATGAATGCAAGATAGACTGGGAAACACCATCAAATTCAACCTATGGGCTCTCAGTTTCTCTTGATCCAGGCTACTTCAATTCTGATGATGATGGTGTGCCGCAGCCCAATACCGGAAATCGCCTTGATGTTTTATCAAGAATGTTGATGTACCGTTTGGCTTACCGAAACTTTGGAACACACCAGGCCATGGTGGCCAATCATTCAGTAAAAGTCAGTGGTTATTATGGTATAAAATGGTACGAATTCAGAAAAGAAGCTGATGATGATTGGTATATTTACCAGCAGGGGGTTTATGCACCAAATGATGGAATCAACCGCTGGATGGGTAGCATCGCTATCAATGCTTACGGAACGATTGGTATTGGGTATTCTGTTTCTAACGGCAGTGATGTCTTTCCATCAATCCGCTACACCGGAAGGCCTGCTGATGCACCGCTTGGTGAAATGACATACAATGAAATAGAGGCTGTTACCGGAACAAGTTCCCAATCTGGTTTTTCACGCTGGGGCGATTATTCCAATCTCTCCGTTGATCCCGTAGATGATTCCACATTCTGGTTCACTACCGAATATATGCGTGGCGGTTGGAAAACACGGGTTGTTTCATTTAATTTCGATCCACTGACTCCACCAGAGGTTAATGCCGGTGATGATGCCACAATATGTCAGAATACATTTTACACAACCAATGGAAGTACCTCATTTGCAAAAAGCTGGATATGGAGCACATCAGGAGATGGAATAATAGCTACACCCACAAACCTGATCACCTACTATCTTGGCGGCCCTCAGGACATCTCCAATGGACAGGTAACATTAACCCTGACTGCCCAGGGATATGCCACGGGTGTACAGGCTGATGATAATATGACTCTTTTTATTACTAAAAACCCATCGGTATTTGCTGGTAACGATACAATCATCAATAGCCTGTCATTGTTTTTCACCAATGCAAGCGGTGAAAATTTTGATGCCGTGGAATGGACAACAAGTGGTGACGGGGAATTTGAAGATGACACTTCACTAAACACTATTTATACCCCCGGAGAAGAGGATATCAACAACGAAGAAGTTGAGCTAACGCTTGCGGCCTCACCCATCGATCCATGTGTAAGCAACGATTCTGATAAAGTAACGGTTTCTTTTTCTCCGTCGGTTGGCATTCCAGATCATGATGTAAATGAAATGCAACTTGTTGTTAATCCAAATCCTTCGTCAGGTGAATTTACTATTGACCTGACGGCCAGGGATGAAGATGAGATTACTATCAGGATTATAAATAATGTGGGCGAGGTTATCTTTACTGAAATGGCGTCGGGCACTGATAGATATAATAAATCCTTCAACCTGCAATATTTACCTAAAGGCATTTATTTTGTAAAAGTGGAAGCAGGCACTGTATCAAAAATTGAGAAAATCATTCTGCAATAATTGTTACTTATCCATAGGGTTCAACCCTGAAAATAATTCGGATCATAAAATGTAAGCCATTATCAAGGCCCAAACGATAAGCAACTATCAATAGTATCGCAATGAGCATGTAGAGCCAACCAAACTTCATCCGCTTTTTGGATTTGAATCGCAGGCTATCGGGTTTGGCCTTCCTATTGAAAAAAGTAGGAATGATGGTGAACACAAGCGTTGTGATAATGATTAAATCATATACAATGATATTTTCATGTTGCGGATCCTTGTTGGGAATCTTAATCAGCAAAAGTATTATGCTGCCAATGAGCCACGGAACCAAAGCTTGTGTCAGGATAAAATAGGCTCTGTTTTCGCGGCTGATGCGCTGTAATGAATTGGCAGTTTCTAGGAGTGAACGGGTAGCATGATAGCCAATTACCATCAAAATAAAAAGCGATATCATTGCGATGGCAAATTTTACAATAAAACGTAAATACAGCCAGTTTACTACGTAACCAAATCCCTGGTCGGTTATCACACCCGCAACATATGCCCCAAAAAACATATTGAATGAGTGAAAGGATAACCACAGAAAAAACAACTTGGCCAGAGGACTAAATCCTTCTTTTGGCATAAAAAACCTGTAATATACCATCCCCATTATTAGCGATACCAACGGGCCTGAAATGGTAATGAGAATAATGTTAAATGCTGTCCACAAGGAACTAAAGTTCCCGATGGGAAACATAAGTTCGTAATAATAAAGAACAGAATCGATACCAAAAAACGAAGCAACAATAATTACGGTGAATTGGTAAGTTAAGTAGGCTATAATATAAGTAATGAGAAAAATTACAGTGGAATTAAAAATATAAACAACATACTGACGTACCCTCAACAAATGCCTACCGGTACGGGTAGTTGCTGGATCGTTACTGAAAGGATCATAGGGTTGAATACGAAGATTAAGGAAATACAAAACATTCTGCCATTTCTTTCTCCATTTAGCACTTATAAGCTTCCTTTTTTTACGGTTTTTTCGAGAACTGATTGCCTTTTTATATTTTGCCTTGCTTTTTGGTGATGAGCCCTGAAAAGAATCTTCAAAGGATTCCGCCTCATTGGTTTCTAAAGAAGATTGAAGTTCCAGTTCCTGTTGTATTGTAGAACCTGTTTTTGATTTGCGGCGATGATATTTTTTTACAAAACCCAAACTCCTGAGAAATCTCCTTAAAAAACCACTCCTGTGTTTGCGTTGTGTCTTGTGCCTTTTTATGGTCGCACTCATTTTTTTTGCTGTTTTGAAGCAAATATATGAATAAGTTGTATTCTATGTTAATCTTTCTCATTTCAATGCCTGAACTTATAGCAATAGGATATTGTTGAATTATCAACTGAATCAAAATAATTGATCAGGAAACTTTAAGAAAAACCAGTTGAAGATACTTGAAAAGAATAGGGGGATAGTGTGATAATAAAAAACCTTCTGACTAAACCAGGAATTAATTACACCCCGGGTAAGTTAATTGCTCCGATTGCTCCATCAAAATTAAATACGCACGCCCTGATCGAAGAGTAGAAAGGCTGTTTATTCCTTTTTCCGCCCACAACAAATCCATGCCAGCAATTTCTTTTATCATAATAACATGTTGCAGAAAGTCAGGTGAAACATCCCCAACAGGAACATCACAGGATGACAACACCGGTAAATAACTCCATCCTTCCGGAACGAAAATAGAAGTACTGTCTACCTTATACCCGGTAATATCCAGATTTTTGTTTGCGGACATTTTTATGGCATAACCAGAATACGGGTCAAACGGGCCAATGGTATTTACACCACCCTGAGGATAATAAACCTGATCGCCAGAAATCAATATTTCAACAGATTCAAGTATTTGTTCAAACATATTATCAAGTTGTGCATCATCCGGGTTGATGTAACTTGAAAGGCTGCTCCACCCCGGTGGAAAGGTATGGGTTGCAGTATGCAATTCCTGTAAAACGGTTAGCACGGCTGCTTCCGAAAAAAGTTCACATTGCATTTCAGAGACCCTGCAACGATATAAATTAGCATCCATTGAAGTGTCGGTAATTAGAAGCTCAAGATTGGGAGTATCAACTCCCTGAACCTCTGCGGAGTTTACCATATCCGTAAAAATTTCACCTCCATCGGTACTCACCTGCCAGGCAAAATTCACTACTCCATTAGAAGAAATTGAAAACTGAACCGGATCGGGTTGGTTAACAATTGAATCTTCAGGTTGATTTAAAAAAGAAATGACCTGTGTAACCTGGCCTTCGGTATATTCAACATCAAGAATCTGCAAATTATTATCGGCAATTTCACAGTGCCGATTCAGGGTTAATTCGCATGTTCCACCGCTGTATGTAAATTTCAAATCAAAAAGTTTCTCCTGTGTCACGCTCACTCCGACATAATCCGACCATGAAAAACCAAGCTGTGGCTGTGGGAAAATTATTGGATTATAAATTATACCGGTGAATTGGGGATTTGTATTCTCAATCCCAACAAACTGCAATACTGTGGTATCATACTCAACAAACAGGGTAATGGCTCCTACATTTTCAAAATCAGTGATATCAACGGGTACCATAATTTCTGACCCGGGGCACCCACTAATATTTTGGATATGAAGGGCTGGATTCTGGGCTCCCAGGTTAAGGCCGATCATACAAAAAGCTAAAACATACAAAAATGTAAAGTTTTTCATTGTCCCTCAGTAGTAGAAATTTTATTTACAACAAAACAATGTTTCAAAGATAATAGAAATTAAAAAACAGGAAGATGGCAACCGTTATTGCATCCCCATTTATTTATTACCCAGTTGATGATAGTAATCAGCTTTTTCCTGATCATTGAAGCGTGCATAAATATTTCCCATATAATTGGCGTAAGCCGGACGAGGGTTTATTTTATAAAGGGTTTCGAAGTAGCCCAGTGAAATTTTAAAATCTTCAGTAACCACATCCAGTTCTTCCAGAAGTTTTGCATACTGTTTTCTGGTTTTGTTTTTTTCGTATGCCTCCATTTCCTCCTGGTAATGATTCTCGGCAATGTTGTAATATTTTTTTGCCATAAATTCCAGTCCAATTACATTTTCATCGTTCATATCCAGCAGTTGACCTGCCAGCTGCTCTGTCATTTCTTCATTGCCCATAGCCTTATTTACCTGGTAAAAATCTTCAATGTATTTTATTTCTACTTTAACCTGGGGTTCAATATCAGGCCATAAATTATAGGCAAGATCCCAGTTTTCACTTTCCACATAAGTTTCAAAAAGACGAATTTTCATTTGCACAATCTCATCCCCCTCAGGATACTTTTTCACATAATCCTCCAGGGCTTCAATTTCAAGGCTCAGGTTGTCGATGTTTTGGTAAGTCCTTGCCATGGCCGAATAAGTATCTGCATCAACAAATGGTGTATAGGTTGCTTTTTTTAGATAATCCAGTGCCTTTTCAGTTTGGCCAAGATTAAATGCTGAAATGCCGGCCTGAGAATAAACAGGGCATTCTTTAGACTTTCCCTGGCTTTCGTAGTCGATTATCACCTTTTCAAATTGAGATAAAGCTTCGGTATAGTTACCGGCATCAAAACTTGTTTGAGCCGAATTGTTAATTTCTGTCAATTGCTTACCTGTTGAGCAACTGAAGAGAAAAGCGATAATGATTATATGGAAATACCACCTTGATTTTATCATAATTTAAATGGGTTAATTTTTGGCAAAAATAGCCATAATTGTTGCAGATGACTGTGCTGGATTATTTAAATGGAAAATAAATTCGGATACCACATAAAGGAAGTCAAATAGAATCAATGGAAAAACAAATAAGCAATAAAAATAGCTGCCACAATCCCTGCAAAGTCAGCAATTAATCCGCAGGTTACTGCATACCTTGTTTTTTTAATACCCACCGATCCGAAATATACAGCCAACACATAAAAAGTAGTGTCTGTCGATCCCTGGAAGGTTGAAGCCAGCCGGCCAACAAACGAATCGGCTCCAAAAGAATTCATCGCATCCACCATCATTCCACGGGCTCCGGCACCACTGAGTGGCTTCATAAACGCTGTTGGCAGGGCCGGAACAAAATCTGTGTTAACACCCATTGAGGCAAATATCCAACCGATGCCATCAACAACAAAATCCATTGCACCCGAGGTACGGAATACACCAATGGCAACCAGAATAGCAACTAAATAGGGGATAATCTTAATTGCGATTTTAAATCCATCCTTTGCACCGTCTATAAACGATTCGTAAACGTTTACTTTGCGGTATGCAGCCAGCCCAATAAAAGAAATTATAATTGAAAATAAAATAATGTTGCTGGCCAGGGAGGATATTAAAGCGATTTGCTCCTGTGGGATGATTGAAAAATACCAGATGATAGATGAAACTAAAAGTGTAAATCCCCCAAGATAGGCCAAAACAGCAGTATTGAAAAGATTCAATTTTTGGAAAAATGAAACCGAAATAATACCAGCCATGGTTGAAAAAAAAGTTGCCAACAGAATTGGAATAAATATATCTGATGGATCTGCGGCTCCCAGTTGCGATCGGTAAACCATAATACTAATCGGAATCAAAGTCAGCCCGGATGTGTTCAACACCAGGAACATAATCATCGAATTTGAAGCCGTATCTTTTTTTACATTTAACTCCTGAAGTTGCGTCATCGCTTTTAGCCCGAGCGGAGTTGCTGCATTATCAAGGCCAAGCATGTTGGCAGCCAGGTTCATTAATATTGAACCTGAAGCGGGATGGTCTTTCGGAATATCAGGAAACAACTTATTAAACAAGGGACCCACAACACGGGCCAAAACACGAATTACACCTCCATTTTCACCTACCTTCATAATACCCAGCCACAAGGTCATTACTCCTGTTAGCCAAAGCGATATTTCAAAACCAAGTTTTGCATTATCGAAGGTGCTGGCGATCAATTCAGGGAAAATATCAACGTCGCCAAAAAAAATGAGCTTAATCAGCGCAACAATAAAGGCAATAATAAAAAATGCTATCCAAAGGTAATTGAGAACCATATTAAAAAACCTCCTCGCAAAAAGAACCTTCAGCAATCCATAATACTTTCATTTTACTGGCATAATAGCCTGATTTGGTCCAGGGATCATATATTAACAAGCGATCAAGAATTTCCTCATTCTTTTTTTCAGTGATTAAAAATCCTCCATCTGAAGTCCCGAAAGTTCCAGCGGAAATGAGGCGGATAGTAAATAAATTCTCTGTTAAAAATTTAGTATGCCTTTTATTCAATTTTGCAAATTTCTTTTCGCTTGCATCTTCAAATTTTTCTTCCACCGGTTCATATTTTATAAACTGGTACTCCGCCATTTCATAACCTTCCTTGACCGGACATATTGATCCCAATATCATTTCCAGTGGATATAACTCAGTGATAAACCTGTTGGCTTTAACTGCAGGATCGGATTTCAAAATCTTATCGGCAGCCTCCAGTGATTCTGTCCTCAGGATAAACAATCCACCACCCCCATGAAAAGGGCCGGCTGCAACCAATTGTCCGATATTTGCCAGGCTATCCATATTGGCCATGTGGGCAGCTTGAATTTTGTCCACCTCCTCTTCGCCCAGTTCAGCCTTATTTGGATTGCTGTTAAGCATTATAAAAAAGTATGACGCATCCGTCTGAGAAAAAATCCGGATACTCAACAATACAAATATTGTGATAAAGCTCAAATGCTTCATTTTATTCTGATTTATTAATTACCTGCCAAAAGTAAAAAAATGTTTTGTTGTGAGGGTTCATTATTTCTGAGTAAATATTATGACTTAAAATCACTCCTATGTTCCATTTTACTATTTCCCTACAACTGTATCCCTACAATCCTTGCATTGTTGGTTGGATAAGAATCTCATTAACACTTACACCCTTTGGTTGTGTAACAGCATATACAATCGCATTTGCAATTTCTTCAGGTTTTAATGGAACCAAATGGTCCCGTCGTCCGTCTTTCCATTGGTCAATTAATTCCTGATCTGTAAAGGTATTTGTGAGCTCTGTAGCCACAGCACCGGGTTCGATGGAGGTGATCCGGATATTTTCTTTAGGTGAAAGTTCAATACGCATTCCTTCTGAAAGAGCAGTTACTCCGAATTTCGTTGCACAATACACAGCAGCACCAGGAAATAATTTCCGTCCTGCAATTGAAGAAATATTTACAATATCGCCACTTTTATTTTTTCGCATATTGGGCAATACTGCTGCCACAGCATATAAAACACCCTTTAGGTTTACATCCACCATACGCTCCCATTCTTCAACATGAAGATTTTTAACGAAGGAAAGAGGCATCAAACCAGCATTGTTGATGAGGATGTCGATCTGTCCAAATTCCTTTATTGCAAACCGTGCAAGGTTTTCAACCTCATCCCGCTTCACAATATCTGTTTGTACTGCAATAGCAGTTCCTCCTAATTTTTCAATTTCGGATTTTAACTTTTCGAGCCGATGGATGCGGCGGGCAGCCAAAACAACTTTTACACCTTCAATAGAAAGTGCTTTTGCCGTGGCCTCCCCTATACCACTTGATGCACCTGTAATAATTGCTATTTTGTTTTTCAGTTTCATTTATTTTGGTTTTTGTTTGTGATTATCTCTTATTTATCCTGGCATATACATCAACGATCGAATTAACCTTTTCATCCAATGGTAAATTTCCATCAATCCAATGAATTTTAAATCCCTTCTTTTCCATCCTCCTGAACCATGTCATCTGCCTCTTTGCAAACTGATGTATAGCAGTGTTGAGCAAGTTAAACATTTCGTCGTACGAAATTTCTCCAGTAACAAAATCGGTAAGATACCTGTATTCCAATCCGTAAAAACTAAGTTGTTCCGGCCTAAGCCCTGATTCAAGCAACTGCTTCACCTCATCTACCATTCCTTCATCGAGTCGGATTTTAAGGCGGCATGTTATTCTTTCCCTGATCTGTAGTCTTTCCAACAGCACCCCAAAAATAACTGAGTTAATCCGAGGAAAATCAGACTTTTTGTGTTTATTATTCTTTTCAAATTCCTGTATCTCAATGGCACGAACAGCCCGTTCTTTGTCAGTAATATCCGTGGTATTATGCATTGTTTTGTAAGACTGAAGAATCAATCCAAGTTCATAAAGATTTTTATTTTGTAGAGATGTTCTTAATTGAGGATTTTCCGGAACCTTAACCAGTTTATAGCCAGAAAGTACTGCCTGTATATAAAAACCAGTTCCACCACACAATACTGGTAATTTTCCATTTGAACTGATTTTTGAATAGGCCTTCAAAAAGTCCGTCTGAAATTCAAACACGCTGTATTCATATCCCGGATCGGCAATATCCACCAGATGGTAAGGCACTGCATACCCATCCACAATATAATCCTCATAATCTTTGCCGGTACCCAAATCCATCCCCCGATAAACCTGGCGTGAATCAGCACTGATAATTTCACCAGACAAGCGGTGAGCAACATGGGCTGCCAGCAAAGTTTTTCCGGTTGCTGTGGGGCCGGTAATCGTGATCATCATTTCAGTATTTTTATTTTCTGCTGCCATACTTTTTCTTTTGCTGCCAGAGAATCCCTGATGGTTTCCAAAACCTCTATCTCAGAAAATTCAAAACTAAAATTATTCCAGTCAATTGCAGAAATTAATGGATCGTTCGGATAATGATACTGCAAAAAATTAAAAAGATTTCCTTCATCATTACATTTTAAACGATCAGGCCTCCATTTTATAAACTGCAGAATACGCAATCCATCTACCTTATGCTGGCAAGCTCTAATAAACTGTTTTGCAGTTTTAAAATTTTCGCGCAGAGGCTGCCAAATAGAATCTGTTTTAAACTTTTCCTGCAAAAACGCTGACATTGGTGTTTTAATATCCGCTCTAAAAAGCTTCTCGAATGATTCAAAAGTCACCTTTACCTCATCGAAAACCGTATGTTCATAAACCGGATAGCTTAACCAATCACCGGATGCACCTTTTATCATTGCAGGCCCGGTACCAAAAAATACGCGGTCTGAAAAACGGGAAGCAGGATGAACCGCTTGAGGGTGATCAATCAATATGGGACCGAATTTTCGCAGCTTTTGCAAAAAATAAAAATCCTCACCACTTTTATGGGGTGTAATACCTCCAATCGATCGGTATGCGGAAACCTTACAGGCTATGGCAGAACCTAAAGCTGTAAAAGCAAATGGATTACCAATGCGCAATAAATTTATGGCATAATACCGCATATAAATTTCATACCTTAAGATAGCCCGATCGGCATCATGGTTTCCGGTAAGTGGATGATAATAGGGAACCGATATTGCATTGACCTCAGGGTTGCTGATAAAACCGTCAGCTATTGAAGTAAAATAACCGGACCCAAAAGTAGTGTCCCCATCCAGGGTTAAAAGGATGTCATTTTTTGATGCAACATTGTTTATGGTATCCATTACCGTTTTACGTGCCCATCCAACGCCGTAATATTTATCATCCCAACCCTTGCCTGGAGAAGACTTATCGATGACATGAACAGGAAAATCTTTGAACTGTTCCAGTTTCAAAATGGTTTCGGCATTTCTTAAACAGACGTTAATTTTCTCCTTATCCTCCCACCATTTATCAGGTTGGTTAACGCAAATAAATACTTCAAAGTTTCCAAAATTCTGATTTGATATACTTTTTAATACAGAAGGAAGGTACTCTATCTCGTCCATTAGTGGGAGAGCGACAAATATTTTTTTCTCAGGTGTCAACTTATGCGATTATTTTTTTTCAAAGTTAATTTACTTTCGTTAGCTGTTTGAAAAACAACTCCTACATCTGAACAAGTTACACCAAAATGACTATAAATCAATTCGTTAAATTTTCTTAAATACAAATAACTAATTGTAGGGATCGTTCCAATTATGTATTTTTGAGTTGATTTTAATTGCAGCAAAATTTGAAGAGTAGATAAATTATGGAAATGAATGATGTATTGGAAAAATTACCAAAACACCTGATGAGTTTGGTAATTAACCAGCCTTATAATGAATATACAGCTCAGGATCATAGTGTTTGGCGGTATGTAATGCGCCAGAATGTTAAATATCTCAGCAGGGTTGCACATGGCTCATACCTTGATGGCTTAAAAAAAACCGGGATCAGTATCGATGCAATTCCTCACATGTATGGGATGAACCGGATTTTAAAAGAGATTGGTTGGGCTGCTGTTGCTGTGGATGGATTTATTCCACCTGCTGCATTTATGGAATTCCAGGCATATAAAGTACTTGTAATCGCTGCTGATATCAGGCCTATTAACCAGATTGAATACACCCCTGCTCCGGATATCATCCATGAAGCTGCAGGCCATGCGCCTATCATAGCTGATCCTGATTATTCCGAATACCTGCGCTTATTCGGAGAAATCGGATCCAAAGCCTTTTCGTCGGCAAAGGATTATGAAATTTACGAAGCCATCAGGCATTTGTCAATTTTAAAAGCTGATCCTTATACTCCGGATATTGAAATTCAAAATGCAGAAAACAAGCTTGGTGTTTTAGAGCAAAATATTGGTGTGCCTTCAGAAATGTCACTCATCAGAAACCTTCACTGGTGGACAGTAGAATATGGATTGATTGGAAACACTGACAAACCGAAAATTTATGGTGCAGGATTACTTTCATCCCTTGGCGAGAGTTTCAGTTGCCTGAAAGACGATGTGGACAAACTTATATATACTATTGATGCTGTTAATTTTGGTTTTGATATCACCACAAGGCAGCCTCAGTTGTTTGTAACACCCAATTTTGAGACCCTCACTGACATCCTCAACCAGTTTGCTGACAGAATGGCCCTGAGGCGAGGTGGAATGTATGGAATCTCTAAAGCCATCGAGTCAAAAAATACTGCAACACTTGAATACAGTTCTGGGCTGCAGGTATCCGGTACATTTACTGAAATAATCAGTTCGTGTGACAAGCCTGCCTATATAAAAACAACCGGTGCAACACAGTTGGCATTCGAGGGTAAAGAGTTGGCAGGGCACGGAAAGTATTACCATAAAGATGGATTTGGTTCCCCAATTGGAAAATTAAAAATTACTGAAATTCCTCTCGAGTTATTATCCATCACTGAACTGGAAGAAATCGAAATTATTGAAGATCGAGAATGCAATCTTGAGTTTGAATCAGGGGTGATAGTCAAAGGTGTACTTGATATAGTACTCAGAAAAAAGCACAAAAATATTATTTTCACTTTTTCGAATTGCACGGTAACCTTTAAGGATAAAGTTTTATTTCAACCACAATGGGGGCCCTTTGATATGGCGGTTGGTCAGCGGATTGCATCTGCATTTTCAGGAATTGCCGATCCTGATGCGTTTGAATTGACTTATACTCCACCTGTAGAAAAAACCCACAAAATCCAACACAACGACCATGCATTAAAGCTACACGGGTATTATCAGAAGGTCAGGGATATCCGGGATGGTAAATCAGAATTGAAAAACCTGCCTGGAATTTGGGATAAGTTAAACAAGGAATTTCCTGAAGATTGGTTACTGCCCCTGGAGATATTGGAATTAATTGAAGCGTCAGAACCTGGAAATGTACTGGCAACAGAAATCCGGGATTATCTTATCAATAAACAGGAAAAGTATCCAAACTTTGTAAACCTGATCAGCAACGGATTAAGTTTAATTGAAGCCTAAACTTCGACAGTTTAATTTCCTGATTAATATTTTGATTGCCAACATCGGAACGAAAAGGTTCTATAAATAACAATCTTATGGGTATCTGACTTCTCAGAAATAGCATTTTTTTTGCACTGCAATACACTATTTTTTTTACATTATTTCTATAGTCGCATTTTTTTGTGTATATTTATGCACTAACCCAATAATTGTTGACCATGCCTGATTTTTTAATAAACTATTTCAGGGATCGGCTAAAGGTAGTCGAAGAGCCTGGTACAGAACCCGGACCGGTACTCACGATTTCAAGGGATTTTGGCTGCCAGGCGAAACAAATTTCACAGGAACTTACCGATAGATTAAATGAGTATCACCTTCCTATCGGAGCCAGGAATGAGTGGCTTTTGTTAAGCAAGGAAATCATCGAAAAAGTCGCCCAGGAATTGCAAACTGATAGCAAAAAGATTGACTATATCTTTAAATTTGAAAAGAAAACCACAGTGGATGACTTTATCCTGTCATTGTTATCATCAAAACAATACCATAGCGACTGGAAGGTAAAAGAGACAATCAGGAAAGTTGTTAGCGCTTTTGCTGTCACCGGATATTCAATTATATTAGGAAGGGCCGGGGCACAAATCACAAGAGATATTAAGGATTCTTTGCATATCCGGCTGGTTGCACCATTCGATTGGCGTGTAAAACGGATTACGGAAAAGTATAACCTATCCAACAAGATGGCCATCAGGAGAGTTAAAGAAATGGATTTGAATCGTGAAAAACTTATAAAAACGTTTGCCAGCGAAGGACACTGTCATGAATGCTATGACGTAAGTTTTAACATGAAATACCTGACTACAAAAGAAGTTATTTCAGACCTCATACACCTGATGCAGCTTAAAAAACTAATTTAAGTTAATTATTTACCGATTCCCAGATTGAGTAATTAACTCAATTTTTATCGTATTTCTACACACCGCTCCTATAACACCTGCTCCAAAACAACCTTTTTTCAGATACCTGGTAAATTTAATATTACGCCAAAATATTAACTAAAATTAGCACTGTGTATCAACGGTTTTACCTAATTTCGCAGATTAAAAAAAGCATGTAATTTGAAAAAACAGGATAATCTTATTTATGGCATTCATCCGATAATTGAAACCATAAAAGCCGGTAAAGAAGTCGAAAAAATCTTTATACAAAAAGGCCTGCAAGGAGAGCATTTTGCTGAGCTGTTTACATTACTCCGAGAGTGCGAAATACCCTACCAGCATGTACCCATCGAAAAGTTGAACCGTATAACCCGAAAAAATCATCAGGGAATACTGGCTTTCGTCTCCTCCATTGTATACCAGCCTATCGAGGAAATTATTCAGTCATTATTTGAAAAAGGTGAAAACCCATTCATTCTTATTTTAGACAGGGTTACTGATGTAAGGAATTTTGGTGCCATTGCCCGAACGGCTGAATGTGCCGGGGTTCACGCCATTCTTATCCCCATGCAGGGAGCCGCACAAATCAATGCAGATGCCATGAAAACTTCAGCCGGAGCACTCAACAATATTCTTGTATCCAGAAGTAAAAACATTGGAAATAGTTTGGAATTTTTAAAAAATAGTGGACTCCAAATTGTTGCGGCCACCGAAAAAACCGAGAACAATTATTATACTGCCGATTTTACTATCCCTACAGCAATAATTATGGGATCGGAAGAAGATGGGGTTTCACCAGCTTACCTCAAAAAAACCGACCTGAAAGTTAAGATACCAATTAATGGAAGTACAGAATCGCTCAATGTGTCGGTAGCAGCTGGAGTTTTGATTTATGAAGTAGTTAAACAAAGAACTTTAGCAGAGTAAAACATCCATAAAATAAAATGAAAACTTTTGTGTTTTATTCCCTGTAAATGAAGCTTGCCGGGCTTCGAATTACCTTACAATTAACGTTGATTAGTACAATTACAAACAAATAATCATTTAAATAAGATAACATGAACACTGATCTGAAAAGTTTAAATCCGAAGTCGTTATGGAAACACTTCGAGAGCCTGACCAAAATCCCAAGGCCTTCGAAAAAAGAAGAAAAAGTAATCCAATTCATGAAGGAATTTGGTGAAGGTTTAGGCCTTGAAACCATTGTTGATGAAGTTGGCAACGTAATTATTAAGAAGCCAGCCACTCCCGGAATGGAAGACCGCATGGGGGTTATCCTGCAAGGTCACCTCGATATGGTACCACAGGCCAACAGCGATAAGGATTTTAATTTTGACACTGATTCCATTGAGGCATACATTGATGGTGAGTGGGTAACTGCAAACGGAACCACACTTGGCGCCGACAATGGTATGGGTGTTGCCGCTGCAATGGCTGTGCTTGAGGCTACCGACATTGAACACGGACTGATTGAGGCACTTTTTACCGTTGATGAAGAAACAGGAATGACAGGTGCTTTTGAATTAAAACCCGGCTTATTTGATGGCGACATCATGCTGAACATGGATTCAGAAGACGAAGGTGAGCTTTACATTGGCTGTGCAGGTGGCATCAACGCAAATTCTCAGATGGCTTATACTGAAGAGCCAGCACCCACTGAATCAACAAGCTATAAAGTTACCGTTGCAGGGCTCAAAGGCGGACATTCGGGAATTGACATTCCTTTATTCCGGGGAAATGCAAATAAAATTTTATTCAGATTGTTTAAAACTGCTGCAAAAAATAATGGCCTGAGGATTTCAGAAGTCCATGGTGGTAGTTTACGCAATGCTATTCCACGTGAAGCTCATGCAACTGTTACTATTGCTAAAGGCAATGAAGCAGCTTTCGGAAAATATTTAAAGGAATTTGAAGCTGTAGTTAAAAGTGAATATGCTACTGTTGATCCCGACCTTAAAATTAGCTGTGATACTGTATCTGCTGCAACCAAAGTTATGGATGCAAAATCTCAAACCAAATTCATAAATGCCATTGCTGCGTGCCCCAATGGTGTGATCAGGATGAGTAATGATATGGAAGGGCTGGTTGAAACATCAACAAATCTTGCTGTTGTAGGTGTTAAAAATGGCAAAGCTGAGGCTTTAAGCCTGCTAAGAAGTTCTGTTGATTCGGCGAAATATGACCTTGCTGAAATGGTTACAAGTGTGTTTGACCTGGCAGGTGCTACAACCAAACTTGAAGGTGATTATCCGGGATGGAAGCCCAACCCTGATTCAGCTATCTTAAGTGAGATGAAAGAAATCTACAACCAGAAATTTGGGAAAATACCTGATATCAAAGCGATTCATGCCGGACTTGAATGTGGTTTGCTTGGTGGAGTATATCCAAACTGGGATATGATCTCATTTGGCCCAACCATCCGCTTCCCTCACTCACCCGATGAAAAGGTGAACATTGCAACGGTACAGAAATTCTGGGATTTCCTGGTTGAAACCCTTAAACATGTTCCAAAGAAATAATATTTGATGATTTTATCAGGCTGCAAAGGACTTTTTATCACATTGGTGATTCCTTTGCAGCCTTTTTTACCAAATCAATTAGTCCATGTCGAAAATTTACTTAATCAGGAAATTTAAAGCTCTATTTTTCAGGTTACGATTACATAAAATTGTTCCTGCAAAAAGCCTGATTTTTCTTGGACACCTTGCTGAAGCATCTAGATGGATCAACTCAGTCAATGCTTCAGCACATTCTTCTGATTTTTACAATAAAAAATTTGATTACAAAAAACGGTTTGATCTTTACCATGAATTGATTACAAAAGAAAACCTTGACCAAAATATCGATTACCTTGAATTTGGTGTATCAAAAGGTGTTTCACTGAAATGGTGGCTGGAAGAAATTAACAACAAACAATCCAGGTTTTTTGGTTTTGACACTTTTGAGGGGCTGCCCGAGGATTGGGGCATCTTTAAAAAGGGTGATATGTCTCCAGATCGATTACCATCTGAAATTTTAAATGATGAAAGGTGTAAGCTTTACAAAGGCCTGTTTCAGGATACACTTTTTGATTTTTTGAAATCCTATAAAAGACAAGGCAGGCTGGTCATCCATATGGATGCTGACATTTATTCAGCCACCTTATTTGTACTTAGCACACTCACTCCATTCCTAAAAAGGGACGATATAATTTTATTTGATGAGTTTAATGTACCCATGCATGAATTTAAAGCATTTTCTGAATGGGCCAAATCGTTTTATATTGATTATGAGGTTCTTTTTGCCATCAACAACTTTTATCAAATAGCACTTAAAATCAAATAATTTGCTGTTTGGAAACAGGAATTATGTATCGCAAAAACAAATATTACAAAAAACTGAAAATAATATTTGCAATTTAACGAAAACATTATACTTTTGCACTCCGAAAAAAGACAAGTAAAATGAGCAAGAGAACATTTCAACCATCCAGAAGGAAGCGTACAAATAAGCACGGATTCAGATCACGTATGGCATCAGCCAACGGAAGAAAAGTATTGGCACGACGTAGAGCCAAAGGAAGAAAAAGACTTACTGTTTCTGACGAAAAACTTGACAAGAGATAATAATATCAACTGTTTATTAAGTTACAGAAGAGAAGACAATGAAGCATTGTCTTCTTTTTTTGTTTGAGCAATGCCCTGTTTGGTTTGCGATCCTATTGAATTGTTATTATTACATATCAAAAAATACAATAACTTCGCACGGTAGTTGTTTAAACATCATCAACACAATTTTTTATTGAGCCGGCTACCATGAAATTATTGATTGCTATTCTATTTTTCATCTCCTTTTATTACCTGGTATCGAAATACCTTTTCCCATACCTACTGAAAAGATTTATCAAAAAAACCCAGGAAAAATTTCAAAACTTCCAGCAAGGTACCAATGCACCTGAACGTAGAAAGGAAGGAGAGGTTAAAGTTGATTACATGCCGCCACAAACCAAAAAAAGCGGCTTCAATCCTGACTCAGCCGAAGATGTAGATTATGAAGAGGTAAAAGAAAATTAATAACCATACAATCATTAAATGAAAAAATATTCGATAGCTAAAATATGGCCCTATCTGGCATCAATCCTGTTTTTCATTATATTGGCCATGATTTACTTTTCTCCAATCATCGAGGGAAAAAAACTCAGGCAAAGCGACATTGTTCATTTTAAAGGTGGAGCAAATGAGATCACCGAATACCGTGATGCTACTGGCGAGGAAGCACTTTGGACCAACTCTATGTTTGGCGGCATGCCAGCCTACCAGATATCCATCCATTACAAAGGTGCAATAATTAAAAAAATTGATCAGGCATTAAAACTGGGACTTCCCCACCCTATCGGCCTTGTATTCCTGTATTTCCTGGGGTTCTTTATCCTGATGCTAACCTTAAGAGTCAATCCCTGGCTGGCGGTATTGGGATCGGTGGCTTTTGCTTTTTCCTCCTACTTCTTTATTATTCTTGAGGCCGGTCATAATACAAAAGCGCATGCAATTGGGTATATGGCTCCTGTATTGAGCGGAATTATTTTAGCTTACCGGGGAAAATATTTGTTGGGGGCTGCAATTACCGCGCTTTTCCTTTGCCTGGAGCTTTTGAGCAACCACCTTCAGATTACTTATTACCTTCTTTTAATTGTTGTAATTTTCGGAGTAGCACAATTCATTAGTAGCTACCAAAAAAAGGAACTGCCACATTTTTTTAAGGCAAGTGCCGTTTTAATATTTGCAGCATTACTGGCCGTTGGATCAAATATATCAAATATTTGGGCAACTTACGAATATGGAAAAAGTACGATTCGTGGCAAATCGGAATTATCTACCGAAAAAGAAAACCGTACTTCAGGTCTGGATATTGACTATGTTACGGCCTGGAGTTATGGCATACCGGAAACTCTTACACTGCTTATCCCCGATTTTATGGGCGGAGGATCTGCAAGTAATCCATCCGAAAACTCCAATTCATACAGGGAAATTCAAAAAGCCGGCTTTCCACAACAGCAGGCAAAACAATACCTCCAATATTTTTCGTTGTACTGGGGTGACCAGCCTTTTACTTCGGGGCCGGTTTACGTGGGAGCAATAATGGTGTTCTTGTTTGTGTTGGGAATTTTCATCGTTAAAGGGGTTTACAAATGGTGGTTATTGTCCGCTACAATACTCTCGATTTTATTGGCCTGGGGCCATAATTTTATGCCATTCACTGAATTTTTCCTTCACTATGTACCCGGTTACAATAAGTTCAGGGCGGTGTCGATGACACTTGTCATTGCAGAGCTAACAATACCTTTGTTGGGTATCCTTGCACTGAAAGAACTATTCGATAAAAACACCAATCAAAAGGAAGCTGTTAAAAAGCTAAGTTTTGCCCTTTACGTTACTGGAGGAATTGCATTTTTCTTTGTGCTTTTCCCAGGCCTGTTTTTCAATTTCCATTCCGCCTCCGACATACAATTGTCATCAGCAGGTTTTCCTGAAAATTTACTTCAGGGATTGCGTGATGATCGCAAAGCAGTCCTTCGTGGTGATGCTATACGATCGCTGATATTTATATTGCTTTCTGCTGGTGTGATCTGGGCTGCCTTGTTAAAAAAGATCAAAATGGAATATGCTTTTATTGGGTTGATAGTATTTGTACTGGTGGACATGTGGACTGTAAATAAAAGATACCTGAACAGTGAAAATTATGAGGCTTCGCGTAAGCAGGAAACTCCCTACCAGGCGAGTGCTGCCGACAGGCAAATTTTGGCAGATACCGATCCTAACTTCAGGGTACTCAATACAACTGTAAGTGTATTTAAAGACGCCAGCACATCATATTTCCATAAGTCGCTTGGCGGGTACCACGGAGCCAAACTTCGCCGTTACCAGGAGTTATTCGATTTTCATATTTCACAAAACAACCAGGCTGTTTTGAACATGCTTAACACAAAGTATATCATTGTGGGCGGCCAGAACAACCAGCCACAGGCCAGGCTCAATCCTGATGCACTTGGTAACGCATGGGTTGTTGATGATTACACCATTGTGGCCAATGCCGATGAAGAGATTATGACACTGAATAATTTCAACCCTGCTCACATGGCTATTGTTGATCAGAGGTTTGAAGATCAGCTGAAGGGATATCAAAATGGAAGCGGAGCCAAAGCAGCCATCATATTGAAGTCATACAAGCCCAATGAACTGACTTACTCATTCTTTTCTGGTAAGGATGAATTGGTGGTCTTTTCTGAAATTTACTATGATAAAGGTTGGAATGCTTATATCGACAATGAAAAACTACCCTATTTCAGAACAAATTACGTTTTGAGGGGAATGATTGTACCAGCAGGAGATCATGAAATTGTGTGGAAGTTTGAGCCAAAAGCATATTATGCTGGTGGAACCATATCTATTGTATCGTCAATCCTCATTTTATTGCTGTTTTTCGCTATGGTTGGAAATGAGTTAAAGCACACGGTTATTCCTCAGAAAAATGAGTAACCCTCTCCAGCAGGTATTAATTATTACCTACTACTGGCCTCCAAGTGGTGGTGCGGGTGTTCAGCGATGGTTAAAATTTGTAAAATACCTGCCGGTCTTTGGCTGGCAGCCTGTTGTATTAACGGTTGATCCTGAATTTGCAACCTACCCGGTAAAGGATGATTCACTCTTGAAAGATGTAGGGCCTGATGTTGAAGTTTTAAGAACCAGGTCGAAAGAATACTTTTCGATTTATCAGAAGATTACAGGCAAAAAGCAGGTTCCATTCGGAGGCTTTGCCAATGAGGACAAACTAACCTTTACACAAAAGATCTCCAGGTTTGTCCGTGGTAATTTTTTCATACCTGATCCCAGGAAGGGCTGGAACAATTATGCCTTAAAAAAGGCATCTGATATTATTCAGGAAAGAAATATTAAATATGTGATCACTTCCAGCCCGCCGCACTCTACACAATTAATTGGTGAGGAACTGAAGCAAAAATTTGACATAAAATGGATTGCTGATTTCAGAGACCCATGGACGGACATATCATATTACAATATGTTTTATCCAACAACTTTTGCAAGAAATCTTGATAAAAAACTTGAACAAATTGTTTTACAAAAAGCCGATCGGATTATCACCGTTAGTCCATTTCTGCATCAACTCTTTTCAGAAAAAATTAAAGGCTCTCCTGAGAAAATCACAACTATATACAATGGCTTTGATGAGGAGGATTTCAATTCTTTACCTACTAAAACATCAGCTGAGTTTACCATAACATATGTGGGTACACTATCTGAGGCCTATCCTGTGCAAACCTTTGCCGAAACCTTGAATGCGTTAAATAGCGAGAATGTTAAAATTAATTTGTTGTTCGTTGGAAAAGTTGCTCCTGAACAAATGCGCTTACTCAAGGAACACCTTCCTGGTGAAAACATCGAATTCATCGATTATTTACCGCATGACGAGGCCGTTCGATATATGACTGTATCTTCCGCCTTGCTGCTCATCATCCCTGAAGATCCTCAAAATAAAGGGATCATTACTGGAAAAATATTCGAATATCTTGCAGCTAAGAAACCTATACTGCTAATCGGACCTGAGGATGGCGATGCTGCCAATATCATTCGTGAAACAAGTAGTGGAGTTGTGGTAAACTATAATAACAGGCAAAAAATGAAAGATAAAATCATGTTATTGTATGAAGCATCTCAGAAGGGAGAAGGTATACAGGTAGGGAAAAACATTGAGCAGTATTCCAGAAAATCACTTACACGAAATCTTTCAGATTTATTGAATGAACTTCTTTAAATACAAAGATTTTTCTAGTATTTGGTTCCCTTTTGTAAAATAAATTCAGCAAAATTAAAATCAAGCTGAGTATCAATATCCACTGCATTTATCGCATCAATTTCAACAAACCGAACCTGCTCACCATACATATTCTTATTCCCAAACACTATCTCCGGCTTCAACACATCAACAACACCATTCAGCTGATAACAAGACGGTAATAGCTGCCGCTGATAGTACTCCGATAGTTTTATACCATCAACAAACGGAGCCAAATAACCGTCCTCATCCTTAAACATCCAATAAGGATGATTTACACCTTCAGCTTTGTTCACTGTTCGTACGGAGCTGGTATCGTTATTTTGCCAAAAACTATCAAGGCACTGATCGATAATTTGAGTTGTTTTAAAGGGTGTTGTAGGACGTAAAAAAAGTATGGCATCTGGCTTGAATTTCTCGTGCTTCTCCAACCAGGTCAATGCATGCTCAATAACCGGCTTATCAGCGGTATTATCTTCGGCGAGGGAAGCCGGCCTGATAAATGGAACTTCTGCTCCTGCTTTTTTAGATATTTTAGCAATTTCCTGATCATCAGTCGACACTATTACCCGGTCACAGTTTGAATTTTGAATTGCAGTGCGAATTGAATACTCAATCAACGGAACTCCATCAAGCAGCTTGATATTTTTCTTATAAACAGCTTTACTCCCACCACGGGCAGGTATAAGGGCTACTACATTATTCATCGACTTGACCTTTGCTTTTTAGTTCAAACTCGATCATCAACTTCACCAGTTCGGCAAATTTCAATTTGGGCTTCCAGCCAAGTTTTTCCCGGGCCTTCGAAAAATCACCAACAAGCATTTCAACCTCGGTGGGCCTGAAATACCATGGATCTACTTCTACCAGAACTTTCCCCGTTTTGGCATTCAAACCTTTTTCATCCACATCCTTACCTTCCCATTTCATTTCAACTCCGGCATGCCGAAATGCTACCTCTACGAACTCACGAACAGTATGTGTTTCGGCAGTAGCAATAACAAAATCTTCAGGTTTATCCAACTGCAGCATCATCCACATGGCTTCAACATAATCAGGCGCATAGCCCCAATCCCTGCTGGCATTTAAATTTCCCAGGTAAAGTTTATCTCTTCTTCCTGCCACAATATCTGCAACAGCCATTACTATCTTTTTCGTGACAAAACTGTTACCACGCCTGGGAGACTCATGATTGAAAAGGATGCCATTGCAGGCAAAAATATTATATGCTTCCCTGTAGTTCACTGTAATCCAGTGTGCATAAAGTTTAGCAGCGCCATAAGGGCTTCTGGGATAGAAAGGTGTGTTTTCGTTTTGTGGCATCTCATGTACTTTGCCGAATAATTCGCTGGTGGATGCCTGGTAATATTTTGTCTTGTCTACAAGCCCCAAAATTCGAATGGCCTCCAAAATCCTCAATGCCCCAAGTGAATCGGCATTAGCTGTATATTCGGGAGTTTCGAAGGATACTTTTACATGGCTTTGTGCAGCAAGATTATATATTTCATCGGGTTGGATTTCCTGAATCAATCGAATCATATTTGATGAATCGGTAACATCACCATAATGGACATAAAACTCATTTTTCCTTTTATGTGGATCAAAATACAAATGTTTGATCCGTAGTTTCATTTCAAGACTCGACCTCCGCACCAAGCCATGAACCTGGTATCCTTTGCTTAACAACAATTCGGCAAGATATGACCCATCCTGACCTGTAACTCCTGTAATAAAAGCTTTTTTCATTCGATGACAATTTTAAGATAAATAGGCAATTATTTTTGCACAAATATAATCTACATCTTCTTCAGATAACATAGGAAAAGATGGTACACTGATTCCCCTGTCGGAAAGTTGTTTGGTAACCCGGTTATCAACATCAGGATAAAAGGGCATGGCATGCACCGGATAAAAGAAAGGCCTTGTTTCAATTTCGAATCGCTCAAGATACTTCATAAGTGCATCCCGCTGCGCTTTGTTCTCGAGCAGGAAGCCAATCATCCAGTTTGAAGAAATGATGTTATCATCATGTTTTTGAAATTCTACAAACTGATGCAACCTATTAAAATAATCTCTGTAAATTCTTTGCTTACGTTTCAAAATTGAGTCAATCCTCTCCATTTGTGCCAAGCCGATGGCTGCCTGTATGTTGGTCATCCTGTAATTATACCCCAGGATATCATGGAAGTAACGTTTCGTTTCAGCGTTCCCCTGGTTCTTAATTTTTCCAGCCAGAGCAGCAATCGAATCATCATTTGTAAGTACCATTCCTCCCTCTCCGGTTGTGATGGTTTTGTTTCCAAAAAAACTAAGGGTCGCAATATCAGCCAGTGAGCCTGCTTTTCTGCCTTTGTACGATCCACCCAACGACTCGGCTGCATCTTCAATAACAAGGAGACCATACTTTTTAGCAAGGGAATTTATTCCGTCCATGTCTGCCGGCAAACCATAAATATCGGCTACAATTATTGCTTTTGTTTTTGAAGTAATTGCCCGCTCAATTTTTTCAGATGTAATGTTCCAACTGTATTTATCTACATCAATCAAAACCGGGATTGCACCGGCATATAATACTGCATTGGCTGTAGCAATGTAGGTAAAATCAGGAACGATCACCTCATCACCTTTACCTATTGAATGTGCCAGCAAAGCCACATGCAAAGCTACGGTTCCGTTGTGCATCGACACAGCATGTTTTACCCCAACATAGTCAGCCACAATTTTCTCAAACTGACCGATGTATTTTCCCCTTGAAGAAATCCATGTGCTATCAATACAGTCGTTAACATAATCTTTTTCGGTTCCTGTAATTTCAGGAATATATATCGGGTACTTCATTTTATATTAAAAGTTGGTATGAAGATTTAATTTTTTCGATGTCTTCGTAAATCTCTAGTGTGACTGTTATGTTATTGTGATCAAGCCACTTTATCAAGCTCAATGTTTCTTCTGAATTTGAAAGGGATTGATTGCTATCTGTTAATCCATCATTATCACTCAGATGAATGTAATCAGATTTCTCAATAAAATTCTTTGCCTCAGCCCGAAAATCCAATCCAAGTGTATTACAGCTGACTTTAAGGTGTGCCAGGTCAAGGATCATCGGAAACTCAATCTTCGATGACAACTCAGTGTATTCACTGAATTGGGTTAACATAAAAGGATTTTCACCAAATTCATCAAAATTCATCTTTGCAACCACATTATTCTCGATATAAACCTCAATCTCATCACTTGCATAACTCAATATTTTATAGCCTTCAACAAAACGCCCGATAGCTTTTTCTTTATCAGAAATCAAATGATTCGAAATTTTTTTTCCGAGTTCATCAACTTTGGGATCGATGAAATAACCTGCATGAATTCCTGTTTTTTCACTGCCCAGTTTCCCAGCCAAACGTATAGCATCAAGGTAATGTGCCAGAGACCTTTCATAAATTTCATCGTCCATCGATGCCAGGTTGAGAACGAAATGTTTTTTTGGCGGAGGAAAGTAATTGTGAAGCAAATAGGACAGGTTATACGTTTCTTTTAACCGGAGAAGATCCTCTTCAAAACCTTCGTAATAGTCCGTCCCACCTGAGAGTTCAATATTTGTAAACCCACTTTTTGCTAAAAACTCAACACTTTCAGAAATCTTTCTGAACCTGACGCAACTTGTTGATACATATATCATTTCACCCTCCTTGCAGGATTCCCAACATATGTCCCGGCTTCTGTGATATCACGAATCACAACGGTATTTGCGCCAATGATCACATAATCAGTAACACTGAGTTTATCGATGATTGTTGAACCAGCACCAATGTAGCACCAACTCCCGATTTTCACCCTGCCGCATACATTTGCACCCACCGAAATATGATTGTGATTTCCGACTTTTACTTCGTGCTCAATAATAGCCCCGGTATTGATAATATTGTTCGAACCGATTTTTGTATTTGAGTTAACAATTGCACCGGCAAAAACCTGGTTGAAACTACCTAAATCAGCATACTTGTCGATGTAAGCAGTGGGATGTATTAAATTATCGGTCAGAATCCTACCCTGAAATCTCCCGAACATTTTGTATCTTTTCATACAATCACCAAACGACAATACAATAGTACCCTCCTTAATCTTGTCAATCTTACCTAAAACAGGGTAGCCATTGATTATTTCGGATTCGCGCGGGTCATAGGTATCATCATAAATCCCTTGAATTTCAAATCCAATGTGTTCGATCAGGCTGATTAGGGATCTTGTATGTCCGCCGGCACCAATGATATTTACTAGCTTACTCATCAATTATATCATTTGGTTTGTAATTCCGGGATGCTGTTTTGGTAAGTAAATCTTTATAATGAATTGGTGAAATACCCTGGCCACCGGTTCTTTTGGCAACAATATTATTTTCTGTAAAAGCTTCACCAATCTTAATTTCGCACAAAGCTACTAAACATTTTTGCAGCGAACGCCGTGTCAATTGTTCATCTGCGGTCGGTTCCTTTTCGTATGTCCCAAGGTATTTTTCTACTGTCCTGATTTGTTTTACATAAAGCTTTAACTCATCAGGGCTGAGTGAAGCGGTGTGATCAGGCCCTGTGGCCTTTTTATCGAGCGTAAAATGTTTTTCAACTACGCATGCTCCCATTGGCACAGCAAATGGTGATGCACCCAATCCCACAGAATGATCGGAATACCCTACCAAAATATCGAACTCTTCCTTGTAAGTCTGAATTACATTCAGGTTGGCTTCTTCATCTTTTATTGGATAATTGGCAGTGCACTGCAACAATACAATGTCGTGGTTAAACTCTGTAATTTCCTTAAGCGCTTCGCTCACCTCAGAAAGATATGACATCCCTGTGGATAAGAAAATCGGCTTCCCTTTTTTGGCAATTCGTTTTAAAAAAGGCAGATTGGTCGTATCCGTAGAAGCAACCTTATAGGCGGGCAGGTCAAGAGCATCCATTTCATCAAGGCTATTTTCATCGAAGGGTGTAGTAAGGAAAATAATATTTCGCTGCTTACAATACTCCATCAATTCGACATTTTGATGAAGTGTAATTTCAAGGCGTTTCAGCATTTCGAACTGGGTCTCTCCTTTGCCGGTTGTAATTTGCTGATACGAAGCTTTCTCAACATCCGCAAGTATCAAACTTTCAGTTTTAAAAGCCTGAAATTTTACAGCATCGGCCCCGGCTTTGGCTGCAACATCTATCAGTTTTTTTGCCAGGTTGATATCTCCGTTGTGGTTAACTCCTGCTTCGGCGATAATAAAAACAGCGTCATCATTGCTTATCTGCTTTTTCCCAATGCGTATTCGCTTATTAAATTTCATACCTGCTGAGCTTGTAAATTTTCATACCAGTATCTTGAAAAATTCCGCTTCAAATTTACCTAATTATTTACTTCTTTGATGGCCTTCAGTATTCTGTCCGCTACTTTTCCATCAATACGGTATGCATACAAATCGATAAAGTGGCTGTATGCCTCAGAATTTAAGTTGGTTTTTCCTGACAATATATTTTCAATTGTGCTCGTCAGGTCTTCCAGCCTGTAGGCAGGATGGGCCACTCCCAATTGAATGTATTTCAGCAGATCCTGCTTTTGGTAATCGATAATTATTAATGGTTTATTGAAATATATCGCTTCGCTACCCACGGTAGAATAGCAGGTTATTACTATCGAACTCACCGAAAGTAAGGCATAAAGATCCACATCCAGAAGAATTTTATAATTGTTGCTCCCAGCTTTTTTAGCAATGTTATTGTAATATTCGAAATCATTTTTCTCGGATGGATGCAATTTAACCACAAGTTGTACATCATCACGGTGTTTTACCGAACAAAACACATCAAAAGCTGATTGCCACCTCAGTTGTTCATCGGGCTGTGGTTGTGAGGCAAACACAATAATTTTTCGTGAGGAATCAACATCCTTTACTATACCAGAATGCATCATCGATTTAAGGCTGGGAATTATATCAGTACGGGCCTGGCCAACTGTAATTACGCCATGTTCCGGGTAGTTTGATTTTCCGATCAATAGTTTTTTAAAGTAATTGCCCCATACAAGTGTCCGATCAGTCATGGCACCAAAATCCGCATCAGTTTTTGTATAAGAGTATGACATCAGCAAATCAAAAATGTTCCCGTGCTGAATACCAATTGTATTTATATTTTGCGATTTGGCGGCATCCAAAATGGTTTTTAAAGCCGGGCTATTTTCATCTATACAAGCAATGGATGTATAGGGATGATGATGAAAATATCTTGAAAAGCTCAAATATCTAAAAATAAAATATTTACTCGTTTTATGTAGCTTCCACAGTTCCCTCACTATGTCTTTCTCAACCACAGTTTCAGCCATCGATTCAATTAACTGATATTCTTTCAGCAACATTTGAGAGTAATATTTCAGCTGTGTCCTGATTCTTTTAACAAGAAGGGCACGGAACAAAACATACTCACCAGATAGTGATTTTGTAAGCCTTTTCCGATTTCTACGCAAATGGATCAGTATGTTGAATCGCTTTTGTTTGTTAAATTTCGGAACATCAAGTACATGAGAAATTACAAACTCCTCATTTAATTTCAGGAAAAGATATTCAAGATTATAATTGCCCGGACTAACCGAAAGGTCGGGCATGATCACCGGTTGGAGTTCACCGGAATCCAGCAACAGGTATTTTTGTTTCGGTCCTGTTTTACTGAAAAATCCCAGAAACACCTTCAACATAAAAAACAGGGCATATTTAAACATGGATAGATAATCCTTTTCCAAATTAGCTGAAGGTAAATAAAATCTTATATTCTCATCAAAGTAAAGGTCAAGGTTGTAATTTGTATAAACTTCGAGGTGATCAAAATCTTCGGCTAATAAGTCAATCTGTGTAATATCATAATGTTTGTTTCGAAGTATAAAATACATCCTGAACTTATGATAGTACCAAATGCTTGCCCATTTATCCAAAGCCAGATGCCGGTTTATTGGTACTCCCTCAACTTCTTTATCGCCAAAGGCCAGCAATTGATCTCGTATATCATAATTAATTTTGCGCTTTTCTTCAGGTGATAACTCAACTTTTCTGGCAGTTTCCCGGAGGGCGTCGGTTATGGAGGTATTTGTAAAAACAGGAATATTTTCATCCCTTGCCCTTTTCAGTACAGCAGCATTTTCGCCCTCATTTAATTCTCTTAAAATTAAAATCGCCTCTTTCATCACCGCTTCAATTTAATTCCAGCAACTGATAATATTGAATCAACCTTGCTATTGATATCCTCGGAAATGTTAAGGTAATAAACCGGGACAGCAAAAAGGATGGTTATAATAACACTTCTTACAATGATATCGAGAATATAATGTGGCAGAGCAGGGAGTAGCGTACTTATGTACCAGGCAAATGCAGCAACTACCAATAAAACAAGGTGCTTATAGATAAAGGGCTGAAAACCGAAGCGTTTGTAAATAAAGACATACTTCAGGGCAGAGAAAATAAATTTGGAAATAAAGGATGCCAGTGCAGCACCAATAATTCCAAAAACCGGGATTAACAAAATGTTGGTAATCACAACCAAACCTGCAAATATAATCAGCAGGTAAGTTTGCCACCTGAAGTATTTAGAATTAAGGATAATATGCGAACTCAGTCCCATAAAAACATCTACCAGGTTGGCGAGGCCGATAAAAAAGATGACATACCTGCCCTCAGAATATTCCTGGCCAATCAGATGGAAAACATTTTCGATGTTCCCCCAAATACCAATGAACAACAACAATCCAATCACGCTCAAACTCAATGTACTCTTTCGATAAATGCTTGCTATTGTTATCCTGTCATCAATTTTCCAGGCATCTGCAATCACAACAGAACCGATTTTGCCCATGGTGCGCATCGGCACTAAAATAAGTGTGCCGAAGAAAAAGCTGATCGAATAAATTCCTGTTTGGCTAAGTCCTAAATATTTATTCACCATGATTACATCAATACTCAAAACAAGCACACCCGAAAAGCCTGCAAGAATACCAAAGAATGCTACATTGATCATCTGTTTCTTCAGGTTCTTATTTATAAAAGAAAAACCTGGTTTCAGGTAGAATTGCTTGCTCCTGATGAGTGAAACCGCAAACAAGATCGCAGGTACAACATAAGCCAGTACATAGAGCCATACCAATACCAAAAAATCTATCAAAGCAAAATAATACAGTACAAGAGCTACAATGATCAGTACCCGTTGAACCACCTCTTTGTATACAATTCCTTTTACCGCATTGTAAAGCACCCGATAATAGGTATCCAGTATACCGAAAAGGACAATAAAAAATGTAAGTGGGATAACAACATAAAAATAGGGGATGAAAAGTGATGATTTTTCCTGTGCATCCTGAATTATCAGGGGTTGAAACAAGATATAAACCAGTGAGGCCAGCAGGAATCCAACAATGGAAACCAGCAGTGCAATTCCTAAAAATCCATGGTGCTTTTTATCGGCATCCCTAAAATAGGGAAACAACTTGACTGCAACTGTATTCATCCCAAGGCTTGCGAATATGGCTATGATTGATGAATACGAAACCAGCAGGCGTAATAGTCCGATCTCTTCGGTAGTAAGGAATTGAGTGAATAAAACTACCGTGGTAATAAAGCCCAGCCCAACACCTATGTACGACCATATAACCCCCGAGATGCTTTGTTTTTGAATGACTCCCAAAGTTCTAATCTATTGAATTTTCATAAGATACTTTACCTGAAATTACTGCATTAAGCGAAAGAAACTAAACACAAAAATATTCTATTTATTTCATAACTGACATCCCAAGTCTGAAACCCAGGCAACCGCTCTTATCATTGCTCATTTCAACCTGGCATTGAACACGGCATCCTTCCCTGAGGTAATACCAGAAACTTCCATTTACCACTTTGTTTTTATCGTTTTCAGGCTCCCGAATATTCAACACATCTTTGCCCTATATCTGTTAAAACCTACTCTTTGCCCATTTATAAACGTTGCCACTCATATCGAAAAGCGCTAATTGATGGTTGGATTCAGGATAAAATCTACAAAAAAACATCACATCAATTGTCCGATATTTTAAATTGGATAATTACTCCAACAGGTTACCTACAAATTTAGTAATGTCATATTCGGTATTAAAAACAAGGTAGAGTTCATTGAAGATAGGATATTCGGAAGGATCAATATTTAATTTACCTAATTCCGCGTAAAAGATATTTGTCGCAATGCGGCCTTCAAGCACGACTTTTTCAGAAATATTATCCGTAAAAAAACCTTTACCAATGAGCAGGCCCAGGGTACGGTTGCGACTCAGGTCGTTCAAAGCAGTCAATGCAAAATCTCCTACACCACAATAGTTGAAAAGTGTTTTTTTATTTCCACCAAAGAGGAGCAACAAGCTGCGCATTTCCTTAAAAGCTTTAGTGAAGACCAGAAATTTTAAATTAGGCGATTCAAACTGCGCATCTACTACACCAACAACAATGGCATAAATATTTTTTAAAATGCTCAGCAGTTCCACACCACGCACATCTGTCGAAAAATCCAGTTGTATTGTTGTGTTTTGAAAAGCACTGGATAGCTCATTATAAAGAATCTCTTCCTTTGCACCGATTGTAAATGCTGTAGGCTGATTATTTATTATCTCACGTGCAAACGACGGACCTTTCATGGCGCACACCGGATTGGGTAGTTTTTTTGTGAGGCATTCAACAATGGTTCGGTGTTCGTTTCCAAAACCCTTTGCCAGGTTAACAAGAATAGAATCAGGATGTAGTTTTTGATCAGAGATAAAATCAACAGTTATCACCGAAGGTATAGCGATAAAAACAATGGCCGCTTCATTCAGTATCGAAAAATCAGTTGAAGTTTTTAGTTCTTTTTCAAGCTTAATATTCGGGAAATATTTCTGGTTGACCTGATTTTCATTGATAGATTTCGCAACCTCCGCTTCGATGGTGAGCAGGGTAACATCCATCGCTGATTTTTTTGCCAACACGTTGCCCAATGCGGTGGCTATTGCCCCTGCCCCGATAAAAATTACTTTATTCATAGTATTGTTGTTTCAATAATTGAGCGAAGATGTTCCTGTTTATCTGCTACAAATATAAGCCATTCCATAATTAAATGAAAAGTGAACCGTGATAAGTTAAGAGTTGATCCGATTTATGAAAATACCAACGAATCTACAAGCAGCCATTTGAAGCATTCATGAAAATTACATTACCGGCTTCTGATCACTTTCCTGGTAATAATGTCACTAGTATTATATAACTTCAGTAAATATATGCCGCTCTGGCAATTTGAAATGTCATAGCTTTGGTTCGCAGTGAAGTCAGCTCTTGTTTTCCTGAAAATGGTTTGACCCTTGATGTTCACCAGTTCCAAAACATCAATTGAATTCATATCAGCATCAATAAAAAACAAGCCATCAGTGGGATTTGGATAAACCTGGATGGAAGGAGGTACGTAAGCATCTGCAATATCCATGGGGTTTAGAATTTGTTCTTCAGCCTCAGCACCTGGGATAAGTGTAAAGGAAATGAATAATTCTGGATGAAGACCTGGATCGGGAGAATCGCTTGAACAAAACTCCAAATAGCGATAATCTGATTCAACCTGGAGAGTAAGCATAAAGCCGAAGCTATTTTCTGGATCACTCATCATATCCTTAACCAACTCTGTAACAACAATATTCTCGTAATCCTGATCAAAAGTCTTGGACAATGGAACAGCTACCTGGTTTTCGCTGGTTGTTTCAGGCTGGTTATTCCAGGTAATTTCATCTTCCTCCCAGGGTGATGTAATTCTTTGCAGCCAACCGGCATTGGTTCCACTGATTGTTGCGTGGCCACCAAATTCGGTGTTTGAATATAGTGATAGAGTTGCCTTGTTAATATGAAAATTTGCCGGGATTTTAGACAAATCAAATTCGATAAAGCTGCGATCGATAAAAGGTTGGCCTTGCATTGTACCTGCATGGCCATGAAAAAAGATGCTATTGCCAATATTTGTATTGGGCAAAATACTCTGGACCCTGGCATCCTTTCCCTCATCAGCATTTGGTTTAATGTAGGTACACCCGGCAAACAGAGGGCCAGGGTAATAGGTTATGGTTAATTTAGGGTGGAGGTTTTCATCTGCTTCATCGCTTGAGCAAAATTCCAAATAGCGGTATTCGGATTCAACTTGTAGCTTGATCATAAAACCATAGCTATTATTTGGAATATAGACCATATCTTTCACCAATTCGGTAACACTAATGTCGGTGTAATCCTGATCGCTATTAGTTGAGAAAGGAATTGAAACACGCGTATCAACTGAAGTAGCCGGTTGGTTAGCCCATGTAACTTCATCTTCTACCCAGGGTGATACTACTCTTTCCAGCCAACATGCATTTGTTCCACTGATTGTTGCATGGCCTCCAAATAAGGTGTTGGCATAGAGTGATAAGGTTGCGTTTAAGATTGTTGCATTTTCCGGAATAGCCGACAAATCAAATTCGATTAAACTACGATCGATGAAAGGTTCCAGATCCATTGTACCGGCATGCCCATGAAAAAATACACTATTTCCCATGTTGGTGTTTGGTAAAATACTTTGTACCCTTGCATCTTTGCCATCTTCAGCATTGGGCTGAAGTATTATAGTAGTTTGGGCATGTAAAATCCCTGTAAAAATAATAATGGAAAAAAATAAATACACGGATTTGTGTCTTGGTTGTTTCATCTTGATCATTTTTTTTTGAATTAAGCTATTCCTACCTGATAGCTGGTTAGAAATTCTGTGCAAGATAATACAATTTCAAAAAAAAAATAACAGTATTGTAATTTTTATGGAAAGCAAAAAGGATTTAACGTGTATCCATATCTACCCTTGCAGTCTTTATACTGGCATTCAATTCAAATCCTATAAGAATGATATTAGAATTAAAATAAACCCAGAGCAAGAATACCAGTAGTGTACCAATAGATCCGTACAAAGCGTTGTATCTGCCAAAGTTCTCGATATAAAAATTAAAGCCATAGGTGGTAAGGATCATGAGCAATGTGGCGAGAGTTGAGCCAGCCGAAATAAAGCGAAACGCACGCTTCGTAGCCGGAGCATAATAATACAGGAATGAAATGGAAAATAAAAATGTGGCAAGAATCAATAGCCATCTAACAAATTGAATAACAACAATAGTAAAGCCATTGGTTAATAAGCCCTCATCAACCAGGAAACTCATCACAAAGCTACCAACAACCTGTAGTGTGATGGCGACAATAATTAGAAATGAAATAACAAAAACAAGTAAGAGGGCCACAATTCTTTGCTTAAACCACGACCGGGTTTCCATATCATGGTAGGTTAAATTAAAGCCTTCGATAATAGAGTTAATCCCATTTGTTGAAAAATACAAGGCAAGAATAAAACCCAATGAAAGCAAATCGGACCTTGGACGAATGATAATATCTTCGAGTGTGGAACTCACGTGGGTCCATAATGTTGCCGGGATCACATCTTCCATGGTTTGCAAAAGTTCCGGTTGAAAACCTGCAATAGGAATAAATGGTATTATGGTAAAAAAGAACAGGATGGATGGAAACAGGGCCAGGAAAAAATCAAATGATATTGCTGAAGCCCGGATGGTGAGTCTGCCTTCAAACAATCCTTTAACAAAAAATTTAAGAACAGAAAACAATGGTAAGCCATCAAAACCAGGAAGTACTATTCGTCTGAGAAATCTGATAACAAATGCGGCAGAGTTTCGTAAAAACTGAACAGATCCACTACTTAACCGGGACAATAATTTATGGTCTTTATCTAGCAAGATTCAGGGCTTTATAAATTATGCACTGCTTTTAAACTCATATCCAAACTCTTGATTTGGTGTGTTAAGGCACCTACCGATATATAATCCACTCCCGTTTCAGCATATTGTCTGATTGTCTCAAGGGTTATTCCACCAGACGCTTCCGTTTCAAACCTTCCTTTAATTAGGTTTATGGCTGATCGCATGCCATCTACCGTAAAATTATCTAGCATTATCCGATCAACCCCACCAATATCAAGGACTTCATTCAGCTCGTTAAAATCCCTGACCTCAATTTCTATCTTCAAATCCAAATTCTCACTGGCCAGGTAGCTTTTAGTAGCGTTGAGGGCTTCGGATACACCCCCGGCAAAATCCACATGGTTGTCCTTGATCATAATCATATCATACAAACCAAACCTGTGATTATAACCTCCGCCGGCTTTTACAGCATATTTTTCCAGTATCCTGAGATTTGGGGTTGTTTTACGGGTATCAAGGAGTTTTACATTGAGCCCTTTAAGCTTATCTGTCATTATCCTGGTTGCAGTAGCAATGCCACTCATACGCTGAAGGAAATTCAGTGCCAATCTCTCACCCGAGAGAATCGAGACCGATTTACCGGACACCGTAAAAGCTACATCTCCGCGGCGAACAGCCTGCCCATCATCCATTAATCCAACAAATTTGAGCCCGGCATCAACCTGGAAGAAAACCTCCCTGGCCACATCAATTCCGGCAATTACACCATCCTCCTTAACCAGCAGTTCGGCCCGCCCTTGAGCATCAGAAGGTATAGTGGCCAATGAAGTGTGATCACCAACTCCAAGGTCTTCCTTCAGAGCATTCGAAATAATCTCATCTATTTTCATTCAAATATGATTTTGGCGACAAAATTATGACTTAATTTCCGTAAAGATAAGCTAAGAAGCCGAATTTAACTTATTATTTTTCTTCGAACTGAAGTTGATGGATAAGGTCGTTATCATTGCTTTTCTTAATGAGGGCGTAAACTCTGAATACAATTCCTGAGTTACAAACAAGGGTACCAATCAGGTACCGGGAGCCATCATTTGAGTTTCCCTGGTGATCAAGTTCAAATGACTTAACGGAGTTTGTTTTAAAAAAGGCTTTTAACAATTGCTCGGTTTGCTTATTGCTGTAAGTACCATCACTATCAGGAAGGCTGAGGTCGAGCGTCGGGTTAAAATGCTTGCCCAAAGCCTCAACATCTCCACCATTTAAAGCTATGCTGATTTTCTCAACAATATCACTTTCTGTTTGTGGAAAGCCAAAGGATAGAATAAGAATCAACATAATCAGAACTAAAAAAGGCGATTTACTAACTCTTGCTTTGGCGATATGGTTAAAATTCCTCAATGGTTTATCTTTGTAGTGATTTGCAAATTTAGCATTAAAAACTAAAAATTAAAACTTCTTTCCCTAAAAAGGGACAAATTACATAACAGACTTTATGCCAGAATTTACCAATGAGAAGATATTATGAAAGTTAAGCTGCTAGTGATGGGCAAAACCCAGGAAAGTTATATTGATGAAGGTACGGAAGTTTTTAGAAGACGGATTATACATTATTTACCTTTTGAAATCCAAACCATTGGTGGGCTTAAGAAAACCAAAAACCTTTCTGCTGCAGAAATAAAAACCCTTGAAGGTGCACTCATCTTAAAACACCTGAAAAACCAGGATACCGTAATTTTGTTGGATGAAAATGGAAAAACCTTCCACTCAACCGGGTTTGCCGATTTTATTCAAAAACAAATGAATAGCGGTACCAGGCAAGTCGTATTTGTTGTTGGTGGGGCCTGGGGTTTCTCTCAGGAAGTTTACCAGAGGTCCAACCACCTTTTGTCATTATCTAAAATGACTTTTTCACACCAGGTTATCAGATTGATCTTTATGGAGCAATTTTACCGCGCAATGACGATACTTAAAAACGAGCCTTATCATAACTCCTAAGTCATTTAATCAGGATTAGCAAATAAGATTTTCAGTGTTTGTCATACAAGGGTTAAATGATAAAAAAAATACTATCCAAACCCACAATATACCATTATCTCAAAACCCTGTTACATCCAATTCCTGGCTTGTATTTCAAAATGATTTACTACATTTGTTGATGTTCTTTACCGAGCCAAAACTATGTCGAACCTAAAAACCATAAAGTTTATCCTGGATGATAAACTAACAGAAATTGATTTTTCAAAATCATATTCTCCTACAACAACAGTGTTGAATTATTTACGCTCCCTTCCCAGGCACATGGGAGTAAAAGAGGGATGTGCTGAAGGTGACTGTGGGGCATGTACCGTTGTAATTGCAGAACTGGATGGCAGGGGTAATTTATGTTACAAAGCCATCGATTCTTGCCTGGTTTTTTTACCGATGATCCATGGCAAGCAATTGATCACCGTCGAAAACTTAGCTCTGAAAAACGGTAAAGACATGATGCTTCATCCGGTTCAAAAGACCATGGTTGAGCATGACGGCAGCCAATGTGGATTTTGTACGCCCGGCATAGTCATGTCTATGTTTGCACTTTATAAAAATCATACTAATCCATCAACAGAAGTTATTGAAGATGCCCTTGTTGGTAATTTGTGCCGGTGTACCGGCTACCGGCCCATCATTGATGCCGCATTGGAAGCCAGTAAAACGGAAGATAATGATCAGTTTACCCAGGGCAAGGAGATAGTAATAGAGCAATTGCAGGAAATATACGAATCAACCGGAGCAATTGAGATCAAAACTGAATCACAAACTTATATTAAACCCTTTACAGTTGTTGATACCTTAAGATTGCGCAGGCAAAACCCTGATGCAATGATCATCAGCGGTGCAACTGATGCAGCCCTGCTACAAACGAAAAAACGAATCCACCTGAGCAAGGTATTGGATATCTCCGGCCTTGACGAGTTAAAACTAATCGTTGAAGATCATTCGAGGATCGTTATCGGTGCAGGCACATCACTGGAGGAGGTGAGAGAATACTGTAGCACAAGACTACAGGTGATGGCTGAAATACTTGGGGTTTTTGGCTCCCTTCAGATCAGAAATGTAGCTACGCTGGGTGGCAATGTAATGTCAGCATCTCCCATTGGTGATACACTTCCACTTCTGATTGCCCTCAATGCTAAGGTTCGGTTGCTTGGGAACAATCAACAAAGGGAAATGCTTATTGAGGATTTTATTACTGCATATCGAAAAACCGATATCCATCAGGATGAAATACTTGCATTGATCATGATTCCAAAACCTGCTAAAAATGTTATCATCAGAAATTATAAAATATCCAAAAGGATGGACCTGGATATTTCTACGGTATCTGCATGTTTTAAACTGATTTTGGGCCATGACCAAACCATAAAAGAAATTGATATTGTTTACGGAGGTGTAGCCGACAGGCCCAAACGCGCGACAACAACTGAAATATATTTAACTGGGAAATTATGGTCGAGGCAAACAATCAAGAATGCTTCAAAAATTTTAGATACGGAATTCAAACCCATCTCGGATGCACGTGCATCGGCTGAAGGCAGGGTAATAATGGTAAAGAACCTGCTCATGAAATTTTGGGCAGAAAGTGGGAAAAAGGGTATTGAACATAAGGTATAGGTGAGCTTAGCGATTTGCACTTTTTGATTTTCGGCCAACATTTAATAATTAACGACTTTAGCAAAAAAAATGACATCACGGAATAATACATCCCATCATGATTCTGCCATTCTGCATGTTAGCGGACAATCGGTTTACGTGAATGATATCCCGGTATCAGGAGATTTGCTTTATGGCAAGGTTTTTTATAGCCCACATGCCCATGCACTTATTAAATCATATGACCTTGAAACTGCCAGGAAACTGGAAGGTGTAAAGACAATTTTGTCGGCCAGCGATATTCCGGGCACCAACCAGATGGGGCCTGTTGTTCACGACGAAGTTTGCCTTGCCGATGGTAAGGTTGAATGTTGTGGCCAAGCAATTTTTATAATTGCAGCTGTTGATGAGCGTACAGCTCATGAAGCTGAAAAACTGATCGAAATTGAATATGAGCTTCTTCCTTCTGTGCTTGATATCGAAACCGCAATTGAAAAAGGCAATCTCTTAAATGATCCACGCAAAATTGAAACTGGTGATGTTGATAAC
>Ga0070728_10000679_pt1 | contig 61901 bp, 60 predicted proteins | sample tdDd471_FD_66723 | JGI IMG/M metagenome (GOLD analysis project Ga0070728, IMG submission 66723) | Marine sediment microbial communities from the Atlantic coast under amendment with organic carbon and nitrate - tdDd47.1 | ecosystem: Environmental > Aquatic > Marine > Coastal > Sediment | place... | reverse complement strand
CGGATTGAGGATCGGGTCGTCGAGCGCCAGCCACGCCTCGTCGATCATCAGCACGGTCGGGGCACCGTCGCGGAACTGTCGGTGCAGGTAGCGGAAGAGGGCGAGCAGCAGGGGCTTGGCGACGGGCTGGTCGAGGATCTCGGAAATCTCGAACGTGGCTCGCGGCCCTGGCGGTGGTGCGTCGCTGCCGTCGAGGTAGGGCGCGTAGGGACCCTCTTCGGCGTAGGGGGCGAGGGCCGCCTTGATGTCGCGATCCTGCACCAGGCGCACCAGCGTGGTCATGGTCCGGCGGCCGACGGGCTGGTCGGCAAGCGCCGTCAGTGCGCCCCACAGCTCCTGCTGGTGGCGCGGCTCGACGGCGAGACCCTCGAGCCGCAGGAGGGTCGCGAGCCATCCATGGGCCCACTCGGCGTCTGCCGGCGTATCGACGTTGCGAAGCGGCTGGAGGGACAGCCCGGTGGTCGGGTCGCCGAAGTGGTAGTGAACACCGCCGGCGGCGTGCGTCGACACGTACCCGGCGCGCCCGGATTCGATCACGTAGACCTGGGCCGGCCGGGTGTCGGTGTGATAGCGGGCGAACTGCAGCCCGATGAAGCCGAGCAGGGTGGACTTGCCGCCCCCGGTGCCACCGATCACCAATGTGTGCCGGACGTCCCCCTCGGCGAGAGTGGCGCGGAACACCGTGTTGCCTTGCGACGTGGCATGGAACAGCGGCGGTCCCGACAGCATGCCGGTGTCGACGTGGTCGGGGCCGGTCCAGGCCTGGCTCAAGGGGATGAAGTGCGCGGCATTCAGGGTGCTCAGGACCGGCCGGCGCACGTTCGCCGCGAGATTGCCCGGCAGGGTGCCGGCCCATGCTTCGACGGCATTGAAGGTCTCAGTGACCGCGATGAACCCGCGGCGCGTCAGGATCTGCTCGACGAGCCGGGCGCGGTGATCGACCGCCGCGATGTCCGGATGCCACACGACAACAGCGACGGTGAGGTAACCGTACCCGAGCAGGCCGTTGGCGACGGCCTCTCGCGCCGCGTCGGCTTCATCGGCTCGGGCGAGGGCGACGGGGTCGTCCTTCGAGCCGGGGCCCGGAATGAAGGCGTCCATCAGGATGCGCACGATGCCCTTGCGCATCGAGAACCAGCGCCGCCACTGCTTCTTGAACAGCCGCAGCGCCGTCTCCGGCGACAGGGCGACGAAGCGCACCGACAGCCGTAGCGGGAACGGCAGCTCCGCGATGGCCTGGTGCATCTCGGGCCAGCTCGCGGCCGGCATGCCCTTCACGCCGACGACGCGGAGATGATCGTCGCCGAGCTGAGGGTACATGCCGCCGCGCAGGTGCTGATCGGGAAGCAGATAACCGAGGAACGCCGGCGTATCGAAGGGACCGACCGGGTGCCAGCGGGTCGACACAGTCGTGTGCAGGTAGGTCAGGAACCCTTCGCCGGTGAGCCGCTCGACCGTGTGAAAGGCGCCGGCGAGCTGATCGGCAATCCGCGAGATCGTGTGCTCGAAGGCGTCGAGCTCGCGGGCATAGTCGACATCGCCGTGCGGTGCATTGGCGATCAGGAAGCGGTGGGTCCTGGCCACCACGTCCTGCGGCGGCAGATAGGTGAACGTCAGGTACTGCCGGGGCTCGAAGAAAACGCCGGGGCGCTCGTAGTGGTCGCCGCGCTCGGCGTCCACCAGGGCGGTCACCGGATCGGGCATGGTGGTCGCGGGATAGCTCGCGGTCGCGTGGCGCTGCACTTCCGCGTGCATCGCCCATCGATCACCGAGGTAGAGCATGGCATCGGCGAAGCATTGGGCGGTGGCGGCGAGGTCCGCCGGCGACGAGGAATCGAGGTCGTGTCCACGAACCCGGAAGGTCGCCATGAACGACCCGTCCTGATTGAAAGCGACACCCGGCTTGTAGAGCAGGGCCCACGGCACATGGCCGGCGACAGAGGCGACACTCCAGCCGCGCGTCCCGTGGGGCCGACCGTACTGGCGGGGGCGGTACAGCATCTCAGTAGGGCACGTAGAGGTCAGCCTGACCGCGCATCCGCCTCAGGATCCTCAGCAGGTCCGCGTCATAGGTCGTGAGGGCGGCCCCGAGCCATAGGAGCAGCAGCCCGGCGAGCGCGGCCTGCGGCTCGCGCATGCCCACGACCAGCGCGAAGGTGAGCGTGAAGATCATGATCCCGAGCTCACGCTCGACCCCCAGCACACGGGGCCGATCGACGAGCGCGCGCAGGATCGGGACGGCATGATTTTCCATGACCGCTCAGAACGTCGCACCGGGGGTCACGCCGAATAGGGTGGAGGCGAGCGACGCGGCACCGGTGGCGCACGACAGCCCGAACCCGCCCTTAATCGCTGACCGCGTCACGGGCCCACCCTCGTTGAACGCCATTGCGAGTCCGGACACGACAATCGCTCCGACTGAGCCGAAACCCACCACCGGTCCCGAGAGACTGTTCACGATGGTCTGGAAGGTGGACTCCCACGGCAGGCCACCGACGGTCGCGGCGGCGGCAGCATCGGGGAAAGCGGCGACTGCCAATGCAGCGAGGATGATGGGCACGATTCTCATGGACAGCCTCCTGGCGTCGGTAGGGGATTGGCGTGCAGGGAGAGGACGCCGTCCTCCCAGGCGACCGAGAGCAACTCGGCGCACCGGGGACCGGACGGCGTGCTGACAAGGTGGACGACAAGGTCGACGGCGTAGCCGATGAGGGCATCGGTGCCGCCGGCGACGACTTCCTGAAGCAGGGTCGTGAGGCGCAGGACGAAGGCGCCCGCGCTCTCTGCATGCAGGGTGGAGAAGCCGCCACGGTGCGCGGTCGTCCAGGCCTTCAGCATCTCGATCGCGGCGTCGCCGGAGCGGGTCTCGCCGATGACGATCCGGTCGGGCCGCATGCGCAGCGCGGTCACCACCAGGTCGCGCAGCGAGACGGTGTCGGAGGTGCAGAGCTGGACGACGTCGGGACCTGGTGCGCGTATCTCGCGGGTGTCCTCGGCGATGAACAGCCGGTCCGTCATGACGCTCGGCTCGCGCAGCATCGCGTTGAGCAGCGTGGTCTTGCCGACACCCGTCTCGCCGGTGATCAGAATATTCTGCCGGCGTTCTATGGCCACCCGGATCGCCGCGCACTGGTCGGCGGTCAGGATCTCCTGGCGGACGACGTCGTCGAGGGAGAGATCACGGACCCTGTGCCGCCGGATCGAGAAAGCGGGCGCGGGGGATACCGGGGGGATGACGCCCTGGAACCGCGAGCCGTCTGGCAGCGTGCTCCGGATAAGGGGCCGGTCCTCGGTGACCACCGTTCCGGCCAGATCGGCGGCGAGGCGCACGATGGAATGCGCCTGCGCGTCGGTCAGCGCCACCCGGACCTGCTCGGGCGCGGCGCCGTAGTAGCGGACATGGATGGTGCCGTCGGCATTGCGGTGAAGGTCGGTCAGCGTCTCCTCGGCGAGGAGCGCCGAGATCGGGCCGAGGCTTTCCTGGAAGCCGCGCGCGGCGGACTGCTGGCGCGGCGTCACGGCCTGCCTCCCTGTGCCGCAGGCGCACCAAGCGAGAGGCGACACTCCTGGGGTTGGCGGGTGTTGAGGTAAGCCGTCCAGCATTGCCGGAAGTCCGGCGAGGCTCGCCAGAGGTAGGACCAGCTGTCGGCCCAGCCGCGCTGACGCGGATCCACCGGCTCCTGGCCGATCGCGAAATAGCTGATCGCGCCGTAGGTCAGACCCGACGACAGCACGGCGGCCGCCAGCCCGGTCCAGACCGCGAGCCGGATGCTGCGTCCCTTCGGGCTGGCCTGGGCAGGAGCTCCGGGAGACTTGAGCGCGTCGGCGATTGCCGTCTGCGTGTTGAGCAGGACCGTCTCGAGGCGGTCGAGTCCCTCCAGGATGTCCTTGGCGAGGTCGGACGCCGCCGGCGTGGGCCCGGCCGTCGGAGGGGCCGCGATCGCCACGGGCAACGGTCGGCGCGTGCCGACAGCCGGGGTAGCCGCGGAAGGTGTTGATGCAGGGGATGCGGTCGAGACCTCTTTGCTCGAATGTAGCTCGGCCACAGCGTCGGGCGCCTCGGAAGGCGTCGCGGGCTCCAAGCCGTTCGATGTATCGGACGCTCTCGACGCGTTCTCTCCTGTACCTAGAGCGGGGGCGCCCGGCGGGTACAGCGGCCTGTCGCTGAACGTCTCCGCCTCGTGATCTGGAGAGGCGGCTTCGGGAATGTCGTCGAGCTTGGCCACCTGTTTGCCCCTAGCGCCAGAAGTCGACGCTGAGGTTCAGGGCGCGCCAGCGATCTTGGGCGTGCTCCGTGCGGATGATTCCCTCGAATAGTTCTCGGCAACCGTCGTGTTGGAGGTTGGAGAACAGGTCGATGAGGGCGCCGTGGTACGGGTCGTTCGCCAGCGCTTGCCAGCCTTTGTCATTAAGGCGTGCATGCGCGGGACGCTTGCGTCCCGCGGGCGGCTCGAGGGTCACCAGATCGAGATCAACCAGCCGCTGCAGCAAGGTCACCGCTGTGGCTGCGCTGAGTTTGAAGGCTCGCCCGACGTCGGGCGTGGCTACGCCCGTTCCGTCGAACTGGGCGACGAAGCGGAGCACGGCAAAGTCGAAGGGCGTCAGCTTGGGGTAGTCGGGCGACCGTTGAAATGCCTGCTCGATGAACACGGTCAGCGCTGTCGCCGCGCGGGGCACCAATTGGTCGTCGAGGGGCAGGTAAAATGGAACGGCCTGGCTCGGCCGAGTCGAACCGACGCAATAGGTGGAGCCGCGTCCAACATGGGCTGACCGATCACACTGCGGTTCCCCAGCTTCCGCTCCACCATCAAGCCGCGTCATAGGGCCCCGTCCTTTCTGCGCGATATTCTTTTAGATACGCTGAACATATCTAGACAGATCGTCAAGGCGCTTCTAATTTGCCGATAACTGATCTGTCAATCGAACTTGGCGAACTGCATGCAACTGCGAGCCGGGGCTGCCACAACCGACAAAAAGCGAAAAACTCGCCTCACCGGGCGCGCTGCGCCCGGAGTGCGGAATTTCCGTTGGTCTATAGAGGATGGCCTGTTTGGGATGCAGGCCTTGGCCGATAGGCTAGCGCCAGAAATCCGGGCCGAGCTTGAGATCGCGCCACCGTTCCTGTGTGAAGTCGGCGGGAATCATAGCCTCGAAGAGCCCGGTGCAAGCGTCCTTGTCGAGCTGCGGAAGAAGTTCGGCAAACGCCCTTTCCAGCGGATCAGCCTCCAGGGCCTTCCAGCCATTAGCGTTCAACCGCGCCCGACGAGGCCGCTGGCGACCGGGAAGGGGCTCATTTGTGATGAGATCGAGCTCAAGCAGCCGCTGCACCAAGGTAAATCCGGAAGGGGTAGCGAGCTTGAACGTCCGGACGATATCGGGCGTAGGAGCGCCTCCCTCGTCATCCATCTGCGCAAGATAACGCAGCACGGCGAAATCAAGTGGCGTCAGCTTCGGATAGGCTTCGGATCGCTGGAGCGCCTGTTCGACGAAAACCGTAAGCGCCATTGCCGCCCGGCGCGTGTCCGGGTCGTCACTGTTGATGAAAAGGGCCATGCGCGCGGTCCGCTGCTGAGAAACAGGGCATTAGCCTACCCGGCCCAACGTCGGAGTCCAAATCAGAACAACCGGTTCCGAGCCGTAGATACACGCGAGGCGCCAGTCCAATGATGCGCTACCGAGTCATAGTGGCGATTTGCTCGGTCGTTCTGATGTCAAGCAGCAATCCGGCTCGCTCCTGCAACGTACCCGGCCTCGCCGACATTCTGCAGCCCGACGAGGCGGGCCTGGTCGAGAGGACATGCGACTACGCGCTGGAGCGGGGTCGCGTCGGCGAAGCCTTCAAGTTCCAGGATCCATACCTCTCGACCATGGGCAGCGTGGTGTCCGGCGAGGTCTACCGCGATGGCAGAGGCGTTTACTGCCGGCGACTGACGATCAGCCTGATCTACCCGACGAACGGAAGCCTCGAACGCAGGCGCTGGCCCGGAGTGGCCTGCCGTCAGGGTCGACGCGATTGGTCGTGGGCGGATGTGGAGATCAGGGAAGCCGGGGAGGAGCACTCGGCTCCGAACGGCATGCGGCAACTGCAGCGGCGCTACTGAGCAATGTCGGGACAGGGGATGGAAGAGGAGCCGGGACGTAGCGCCCCCAGAGACCTGCGGTCCAAGTGGTGGCGGGCAAGCATGCTTGTCCCCCTCATGCTGGTCGGTGCGGCCGGGTGCGAGTCGGATAGCGGCGAGGTCGGGACGACCCTCCTCGCATCTAACCTCGGGCTGAAGCCGGTTGCGCGGGACAACCAAGCCGCGGGCCACGTCGGACCGGACGATCTCCAGCCCGTTGCCGACCCGTTGACGAGCGTGCCGACCCGGAGCCCGGCGAGCTTGGTGCGCGAGGGATCGGGCGACCCGGCCCCACTCGCTCCGCCTCCGGGAGCAGTATCGGCGTTGCCAGAGCCGAACGATGGGTCCGCCGAGCCAATCGAGAAACGTGCTCCGGTACAAGTCCGCCTCGACGAACCCGCGCCGAAGCAGCCTCCGGCATTGGTCCCCGGAACCGGGCTAGCCAAGACGATGGTCGAGGCGAGCGTGGCAGAGCGGCCGGCAAGCGAGCAATCGACGTCGTTCGGGCGGCCCACGACGTCGGCAGAAGGAACGGCGGCAGAAGCGACACCCGAACAAGCGACCGAATGGGTCGTCTCGCGCGGGTCCACGTTGCGGAGCACGCTGGAACGATGGGCGCGGACGGCCTCTCGGGAGATTGTTTACCAACTCCCCGAGGACATGGCGGTAGACGTCGACGGGCGGTTTATGGGGACGTTTGACGAGGCCCTGGCTTGGCTGCTGCGCGGCTTCGACAGCGCACGGCCGCGGCCGATCGCCCGGGTGCGCTCGAACGCGGTCCTGATCCAGGGTTCCAAGGACGATCTGGGCGGGGGGGCGCGGTCATGACCCTTCCGCGCGGGACGCTCGGCACGGTTCTTCTTCTGGTTCTGGCCGCGCTCGGCACCCACGGGTGCGGACTCGCGAGCGATGTCGAAGAGCGCATTGACCGCATGTCCGAGAAAGCGGCGGTGGATACGGCTCAGCCGGTGAGCCGGAACCGGCCACTGCACGTGGTGATCGACGAGTCGGACAAGCCCTATTTCGGGCGTCGGACGATTACGTCGACCGGCGCGCCTCTGCCGCAGGACCTGGAGGGCGAGCGCGGCATTGCCACGAACATCGGAACTCCGATGTCGATCCGGGACTGGGCACAGCACATCACGGAAATCGCGCGCCTCCCAGTGCGGGTCGTCGACGAAACGGTTGGCACCCGGCTCGCCGACGTCGGTTCCGGCGACTCGCCCGAGGGTCTGTCGCTCACCTACAGTGGGGCCTTGTCCGCCCTGCTGGACCTGGTCTGCGACCATTTCGGAGCACGCTGGCGGTACGACCAAGGGACCGTGACCATTCAGGCCGGGGTCATGCGGTCGTTCACGATCGCAGCCCCACAGTCGCTCATCGATTCCACGGGCGGCGACAACGATAGCGGGGGGAGCGGTGGCAGCGGTTCCCAGAGCGCGTCCTCGGGCTCCCTCAACCTGAAGGAGGCAGACCCCTGGGAAGACGTCGCCGGCAACATCAACGTGCTACGCGGAAATGCCGATGTTTTCGTATCGCCTCGGACCGGCACGGTAACCGCCTGGGGTTCGCCCGCCGACGTCGACCGCATAGCACGGTATGTAGAAGTGCTGAACGAGGTCTACAGCCGTCAGGTGGTTCTGACGGTCCAGGTGGTCAGCTTCAGCTTCGATAATCGGGAAAACTACGGCTTCGATCTTGCCCCGGTGTTCCGGGACGCCGGGCTGCGTGTTGCTCTTTCCGGCGCGACGGTCCCCGGCGAGAGCACCACGGCGGGATCTATCGCTGCTTCGGTGATCGATCCTGGGTCGGGCAGCGCGCTGCAGAGCTGGGACGAAAGCTCAGCCATCCTTCGGGCGCTGAACGAGCACGGCCGCGCCTCGGTGGAGAACCGGACGACCCTGGTGACGCCGCACGGCCGGCCGGTCGAGTTCCTGGACCTTAACGTCGAGGAGCACGTCACCGGGTCGCAAACCGCCCTGGTGACCAATGCGGGAAGTCAAACGACCGTATCCACCTCGGCGATAGAGGCCGGCACCAAAATCGTTGCCGTCCCGTGGATCACGGACTCGGGGTTGATCCGCCTCGAGCTCGGTTTGTCGATCCAGGAGACCCCGTCGCTGCGAACGGTCGGCGACGAGACCAATCTCGTGGAACTAGCCAGCTACCGGGCACGCCGGTCTCACCAGATGCTGAGCGTGACGTCGGGCAGCACCGTGCTGCTCACGGGGTTCGAAGGCGCGTCTGCAAGCTCGCGCAAGCGCGGCCAGGCACCCGGCGGTATTCCGCTCTGGGGCGGAGGTAGCGACGCGACCAACACAGAGACTCGGTTCCTGGTTCTGGTGAACGTCAGGTCGGTGGGAGCGCGCAATGACTGAGATCGTATCGACCTCCTTCGGCATCTTCGCCGTCGGGATCCAGTGGTACCAGGCCCTCAGCGCGAACCTTCGCAACGATGCCCGGGAACTGGCCGCGACGGTCGGCGAGACCTGCTCGTGCTGCGTCCTCATTCCTCGAACCGAGACCGTCCCGGGCCACGTCGGCCTCGGGGACCTCGTGAATGCCCGGAGTGTCGGCGGGCCGGCCGCGGGTGCGGCCGCTCTGCTGCGCTTTCCCGAAACCGACGCTGCGTCCTTGGTCCACCTGGACGACGGGCGCTGGTGGTGCTGCGCGAAGATCGCGAACATGCTGGTGCCGGACGGCGATGCGGTGTTCGGCGAGCTGGACGAGGCCCTGGCGCACCTCGAGCGGATCCAACGCACCGCACAGTCGCCAGTCACTCTGATCGTCGACCCTGGGATCGCGATCGACGGCTGGCGGGGGCGGCAGCCGCTCGAGCGCCTCGCGCAGGCTGCCAACGGCGGCAGGCTTGCTCGGCTGAACCACTTGGCCGCCCCGAAACGGATCGCGCGCTCGGTCGCCGCGGCGACGGTTGCCCTGATTGTCCTGCCGACCGCCGTATGGGCCGGAATACTCGGCCTACGTGCCCACGAGACCCGCGAGGCGATCCTGCCACCCACGGCCGTCAGCTCGGAAGCGCCTCGGCCGTCGGAGGCGGTCGAGCTCTGCTATCGCGGCTTCCAGCGCCTGCTGTACCAGGACGGTTGGTCTCCGGTCGCCTTCGAGTGCGTGCTCCATCAGTCGGCCAAGCGCGAGTTCGCGGGCAAGGGCGACGCCTGGTCGGGGGCATATGTCGCGGCACGGTTCACCCAGCAGGGTGGGACCGCAACAGCGCTGCAGGCCTGGGCGAAGGGCGCCGCGATCGAGCTGGCGAAGGGTACGGCGATGATCCGCAGGCCGCTCGACCTCGGCGACGCGGAAGCGCGCGGGCCGGAGACGCTGCTGAATGTCGGTCTGGCCGAAGCCCGCCTGTTGGACACCGCGACGCGGCTTGGGGAGCCCCTCGAAGTGCGCCGCCGCGGGCGGACGCGCCTGGAGTTCGAAGTGAGCTCCGGCGTGCCCGGCCGGCATTGGGCCCGGGTCCTCTCGCTGGCGGGTGTTCGGATCACCCGCGTCGCCATCGCGGTCACCGGTGCGGAAATCCGCTGGTCGATCTCGGGAGACGTCGATGCGCTGTAGAGCCGCCTTCTTCGCTCTTCTGTTCCCGCTTGCCGCGACGCCGAGCATGGCCGCGGAGACCGATCCCTTCGAGGCGTTCCTGGCCGCGAAGCGTGATCTTGCCGCGCTGGCCAGTTGCCCGGCTCCACAACCCGCTCCTGCACCGGCCACCGAGACCCCGCGCCTGGACGCCCCCCAGGCCGCGACCGACCAGGGTGCGGTTGCGGACAAGGAGCAGAACGTACCCAGCGTGCTGAGCAACGCGGCGCTGGCGGTCCCGGGCATCCCCCCTCTGGTCGACCGACCCATGTTCCGAATCCTGGGCGTCGTCGGTGCGCGCGGTCGGCTCGAGGCGGTCGTCGATCCCCGGGAGACCGGCCGGCAGCGCCTCACCGCTGGCGACGTGGTTCGCGACTGGCGCGTATCGCGCGTCGCTCTGACGGAAGTCGAGCTGGTGCACCCGGACCGCGACCCGGTCGTTCTGCCGGTCGCGGCATTATCGGAGGGCAGATTATGAAACGCTTCGCTGCCGCCGTCATGTTGCCGTTGGCCCTCGCCGCCTGCGCGCAGCCATCGCCGCAGAGAGGCCGGGACGCGCCCGAGTTCCTCGCGAACACCGAGGTGCGCCAGGCCGAGTTCCTGCCGAAGTCCGCACCGGCAGAGGTTGCAGACGGCCGGGCCACCGTCGGCTCTCGCGGACCCAGGGCCGATGCCGTCTGGTACGTGCATGCCGGCCAGAACCTGTCCGAGATCCTCACGTCCTGGGGTCACCTCGCCGACCGCACGGTGGTCTGGCAGACCAGCCACGACTGGCCGATAGCGGTCAACGGCCACTTCAAGGGCTCGTTCGACGACGCTCTCGCCTGGGTCGTCGCCGGCGTCTCCGACACCAGCCCCCGTCCGCACGTCCAACAATTCGAGAACGCGTCCGTGCGTGTTCTCGCAGAGGAGTAGCCGCATGCGCGCCTCACATCGGATCGTCTCGATCATCGCCGGCGCCGCTTTTTGTGTCGGTCTCCCGGGCTGCGATGCCATCAAGACCGCCAAGCGGGAGATCGCCGAGCGCGAGCAGCAGATCCAGGAGTCGTCGGCGAACTTCGCCCGCCGGACCACACCGCATGTCAGCTTCGTGAGCCGTCCCTTCCTCGGCACCGAGGTCCAGCCGTTCACCGGCGGCACGCCGCTGCCGACACGCCTCGAGCTGAACCCGGGAGGTTTCCGGTTTTCCGGCAGCCAGGGCGTTCCCCTTGAATCGGCACTGCTCGCTATCCGCTCCGCAAGCGGTCTTTCCGTGGTTCTCGACGAGGCCCCCGGATCCCCGAACGTGATCGCGGTCGGCGATCTGCCGTACTGGTCAGGGCCCCTCTCCAGTTTCCTCGACGTTCTCGCGACCGAGTACGACGTCGCCTGGAACTTCGACGGCAAGGCCGTCCGGATTCGTCCCTACCTCACCAGGACATACGTCCTGCCGACCCCCACGGCCAAGCCGAGCTTCCAGGCCGGCAGCTCGACGGCCGGTTCCGGCTCCGACACCGGCACTCAACAGATCGCGGCCGACCTGAGCGACGTCGACCCCTGGAAGGACATCGAGGCGCTGCTGAAACTGTCGGTCGATGGAGACGCGACATACGCGACGTCGCCATCGACCGGCGAGCTGACGGTCACTGCCCGGCCCTCGGCTTTGTCGCGTATCGAGAGCCTGGTCGACGGCCTCTACGAACGGCATGGCAGCCAGGTCCTGCTCCGCGTGTCCTGGATGGTCGTCGACATCTCCGACAGCGACAACTATCAGCTCGACCTGCAGACGCTGTTCACCGACGCGGCCAGCGGCCTGCGGATCGGCACCGTCAGTCCGATCGGCAATCTGCTCGACGTCGCCGGCTCCGGCGGCATTGCGGTCGTCGATGCGCCTGACGACAGCGACCTGCGCAATTGGGATCCGTCCCGGCTCCTGTACACCGCAATCAGCAAGTCGGGCCGGCTGCTCGACCACCGCACCTACGCGCAGGCGGTTCAGAACAACACGCCGACGGCGTTCAACGACCGCACCCTGCGGGACTACCTGAAGAACTTCTCGCGTCAGGTCGGCACCAACGGGAGCGGCGATACGTTCTCGACCGAGACCGAGACGCTATCGCTCGGCTCGAGCGTCCAGGTGCTGCCGCGGATCCTGTCCGCAGACCGCGTGTCCCTGCTGCTCACGGTATCCCAGGCGTCGCTTGTCGACCTGCAGACGATCGCGCTCGGAGATGACGGCTCCTTCATCCAACTCGCGGAACGGGCGGAGCGCGGCATCCCCGCCGAGACGGTGATTCTGGAGAACGGTCAGAGCCTCGTGCTGGCCGGTTTCGAGGGCGATACGGTATCGCGCGACCAGATCGGCACCGGCACCCCGGGCTTCTTCGGGCTCGGGGGCGCCCAGCAGGCCGAGATCAAGCGGACCCGCCTGATCCTGGTGGTGACCGCAACCATCAAGCGCCCGCCGCCGCGGCGCCGGCCGGCGCCGGTCATCCTGACGCAGCGAGCCGGATCATGAGCAATTCGGCCGACACCTCCGAACCGGCAAACGAGCCCGGTGCGCGTGCCGTTCCAGATCCGAACGCGGTTCATGCCGCTGCGCCCGCGGAGCGCCGCCAGGGTGCAGCGATCGTCGACTTCGCCGGCATGCAGGCCGCTTTCGGCCTGTCCTGGCGCCGCCTGAAGGGCTACGCCACACCCGACCGCGAAGCCCGCGCCGAGGCCCGTCGCCTCGGGGCGACCGCGGTCGTGGTCCGCACCCAGAAGCGGCACTTCGGCTTCGCCCGCGATCTCGATCTGCCGCGGGTCCGTCGGGCACGCGTGGCCGCCGCGTCGATCGCCGACGCTTTCCCGCACACCATGATGGGCGCCTGGGCGCTTCCGGACGGCCGGTGGTGGTGCGTCGCGCTCGACCGGGGCGAGGTCTATCCGATGTTCGGGGACCTCATCGTCACGGACGAGGCGGCTGCCCAGCAATGGTTCACCGAGCGGCGCCCGGAGAACGACTGGTCAACCCTGGTCGTTCCGGTCGACTGGGATCCCGAGCGCGCCCGCCCCCAGGACCTCGACCACCTGCTCGCCAACAACACCGGGGCGACGCTCGACCCGGTCCGAAGCGGACTGCCGGGTACGTCGGCCCGGATCGTCGCCGGTGCCGCACTGCTCGCTGTCGCGGCCGCGGGGGCTTTCTGGATGCTCACGCCGACACCGCGCCCGAAGCGTCCGCCTCCGAAACCCGTCGCCGCGGTGGAGCCCCCGCCCGCGATCATCCCGTCGCCGGCGGCGGTCGCCGCCACATGCGCCAAGCTCCTCGAGGCCGTCAGCCCTGCCCTGCCGTCTGCGGGGTGGACGGGCACCCGTGCCGAATGCGCCGCCGACTTCACAGCCATGCAGGTGCTTCTGACCGCCACCGTCCGTCCGCTGGTCCCGGAGGCGCCCGGGTTGCTGCCGATCCGGGTCGACGGTGTCGCCGTCGACTTCGCCAAGGGTGCCGCCGTCATCACACGAAGCGCGCCATTGCCGAGTGTCGGGAGCGCGTCCCTGGCGCCGCCGCCGGCGGCCAGCGAGATGGCGCAGCGCCTGGTCAGCGCGGCGACCCGTGCCGGCGCGCGGCTCGCCGTCGATCCGACGGCGCGGATCCCTGGGCAGACGAAGCTCCGCTGGACGGCCGACAGCATCGTGCATCTGCCGACCGTCATCGCCGCCCTGAACGCGGTCGCGGGCGTGCGCCTCACCGAAATGGATCTCGATCTGAACTCGTTCGCGTGGACGCTCACAGGAGAGGTCGATGTCTCGCCGAACACGTAAACGCGTGATCCTCCCGCTCACGCTGCTGGCCGTCGGAGCCGGAACGGTCGCCGGCATCGCACAAACCGTGACGCCAGCCGATCCGGGGCCGCCGCCGGGGGTCGAGTCCGGCGCTCCCCTGGGTCCTCCAACGACGCTGGCCCCCCCGAACGGGGATCTGCCGAGCTGGCTGACCACGCCGCCACCCCTCGATGCTGCGGCGGCTCCTCCGTCGGAGGCCGAACCCCCTGCTGCGTCGGCCGAGGCCGAACCGGGCATTCCGCCGGCCCATGCCGTCGGGACGGCGCCGGCGCCGAGTGCTGCGGCGTCGACTGACCCGGCGCCGACGAATCACGCGCCTGCGGTAACGGACCGCGCAACACCGGCAGCCCCTGACCGCGCTCCGGTCCCAGAAGCGACCATGGATGCGGGCCCGGCGCTCAGCTTCGGGCCGGTCGATGATCCGGACTTCCGGCGCACGCTCGAGAAATGGCAGCGCGACCAGTTGCTCTACTCCTTCGCCCTCAAGGCGACCCAGATGAAGGAGCAGCTGTGCGCCCTGGAACAAGCCCCTGTTAGCATCTGCAAGCGGTCCCGGCCGGCCGCGCCCACCCAGGAGAGCGCGCCTGTTCAGGAAGCGCCGAGGCAGTACGTCGCGCCGGCGCCGGTTCCGGAGAAGGCGCCTCCCTTCCGAGTTCTGTCCGTCGCCGGCTCAGGCACCGATCTTGTCGTCACGCTCTTCAACGAGGAGGTCAATCGGGCCCACGCCGTGCGACCGGGAGCGTGGATCGACGCCGAGTTCAAACTCGTGTCCGCGGACTACAAGGTGGCGGTCGTCAAGAGCAAGCGGCGTACCTGGCGCCTGCCGGTAACTGTCGGTGCCGAGTGGGGGAAGGGGTCATGAGGACATCCCCCTGGCGTGCATTCTTCGAGAAGCACACCGGCCGGCGACCCTCCGATATCGAGCGCAGGGACCCGGTTCTCGCGCCACCGCCCACAGGTGAAGCCCCGGCTGCAGCGGCGGTGGTCGTCGCTGACGGGGTCGTGGCCGAAGAACCGACGGTGCCGGTGGCAGTCAACGCTCCCGTCCGCGTCCTGACCGCGCCCGGAGGGGCGCTCGACGCCAGCGACGACGATCGCCGCATCGTGGCGATCCTCTCCGACGGGACCGTCTTGGTGAACCGCATGCGACGGGGCGAACCCGCGATCTTCGAGCTCTGCGAGCGGGCCGAAGATGAACTCGGCATCGCGCTGAAGCCACACACGATGTGTGCTCCTGACGAAGTGAAGGCGCAGAACTTCGCCGAGGGCGGCCGTCCGGCCGCCGAGGCGCGTGATGCTGGCGCGGAGTTTCAGGCCCTGTTCCGTCAGCTCCTCGCCCGTGGGGCGGCCGCCAAGGCATCCGACATCGACATCCGTCTGAACGACGGGGTCGCCGACGTCCGGTTCCGGGTGAACAACGACCGCACACCTCCGCTGCAGGAGTTCCCCGAGGCCGAAGCGCGCTCTCTGTTCAACGTCGCATTGCATGCTTGCGACCGCGGACCCCTCATCGCGCGTCAGGACAAGCACCAGGCCGGCTCGATCTTCGACCCGGCGAAGCTCCCGGAAGCCTTGATGGGCGTGCGGATGCAGACGACGTTTCAGCCGCGCGGGTTCGAGCTCAACCTGCGTCTCCACTACAGCTCGGCCATCCTGGCGGCGGAGTCCCTGGATCGCATCGGCCTGCACCCCCGGGTCACCAGCCTCGTGCGCTACGCGACCCTCAGCCGGGCCGGGCTGTTCACGATGGGCGCGCCGACCGAGTCCGGCAAGACAACTACGCTGCGCGTCCTCCTGCGCGAGGAGTACGACCGCACACCCGGGGTCAAGATCGTCTCCGCCGACGATCCGCCGGAAGAGCTAGAAGACTGGATGAACTACGCCGACGTGCGCTCCGACACCGAGGAGGACGGATGGGCGCAGATCGCCGGCCTGATCGTGCGCGTCAACCCGGACATCGTGCGCTTCGGCGAGACCCGCGACGCGGACGTCCTGCGCCAAGTCATCGCGCAGGCGTTTGCCGGGAAACTGGTGCTGACGACCGTCCACTCGACGAACGCGCTCGTCATTCCCCAGCGCTTCCTGCAGCTGCCCGGCAGCTTCCCGGTGTCGCCGGACATGGTTTTCGCGCCGGACCTGCACAAGGCGTTCATGTCCCAGCGCCTGCCGGCCGTGCTCTGCGACTGCTCCATTCCGTTCTCCGAGTTCCCTCTTGGGACGTCGCCGGGGATCGACACGATCCGCGACCGGCTTCGCAGCACCTTCGGGGACATGGCGGACCGCATCCGTGTCCGGAACCCCGAGGGTTGCGCCCGGTGCGCGCCGGATCCCGGCTGTGCGTCGCCCGGTCACCGGGGTCGCAAGCTGGTCGGCGAAATCATCCTGCCCGACCAGCGCTTTCTCAACTTGGTGCGTTCCCAGGACAACGTGGCGGCACGCGATTACTGGCTGCGCGAGCTCGAGGGCTATCCGATGTCGGTGCAGGCGCTGGAACTCCTGCTGTCGGGGCAGATGGATCCGACCGTGTTTCTGGCGACGGTCCAGGACTTCAAGTCGGCCAAGCACGATTACGAGACCGTCGTAGGCCTCCTCGACGACTTGCCGCAGGCCGTATCGCGAGCGGAGGCGGCGGAGTGATCGTCCACAGCACGTTGCTGATGTCCATGGAGGGGCGCTGACTTGGCCCACGTCGACGATCAGACTGACGACCTTCCGCGTCCGGCCCGTCCGAGAGGAGCCACTGTCCTCCTGGTCGGCGGCATCCTCGCGGCGATCCTGGCCGGCGGTGGTCTGCTGCTGCACACGGCCTTCGAGAGCGATCAGCCGGACCTGACGGCACCGAAGGAACTCGCAACCATCGGCGCCGACCCCCCGCCCGCAATCGACGACCCGGGCGACCGCTCTGCGTACTTTGCACCACCACCAGAAGCACCGCCGGCCCCGACCATGGTGCCCGACCCCTCGCCCGCGCCGCCGCCTCCGTTCGTGCCACCATCTTCCTGGAGTGCGCCTATCGCGCTGATACCGTCGCCAGACACAGCGGGCAGGGGGGCCGGATCGCCCGGTTATGCTCGACCGGGGGTTCCAGTCTCCGGCTCGCCGCAAACGCCAGGGTCGGTCGGGTATCTGCAGCATCGGTCGCTCGCGTTGCCGCCGGAGACGGCCGTCCAGGGAGCAACGGCGTTCTCGCCCGCCGCCTTCAATCCGAGGACCTACTCTGCGGACGCCTCCGCGGTGCCCGGCATCGATGGCAGCGCGGGCCCCGGCTCGGGCATTTCTCTGCTCGCCCGACCCGCCCGCGCGACGGCGCTGCAATTCCCGACATCGGGCCAACCTCAAGTGGCCCGACTAGCCGAGGAGCCGTCGCCGGCCGGCCAGGAGTCCCCGCTCGCCGAGGGCGACAGCGCACCCCTCTACGGGGCGAAGGCGGGCATAGTGCAGGCGAGTCAGAATGCCGGCCGGAACGTCTCGCGCCTGCGCACGCCGTCGTCGTCCCGGACGCTGAGCCCGGGCACTATCGTCCACGCGGTTCTCACGACCGGCATCAACAGCGACCTGCCGGGGTCGTTCAATGCGCGCGTCACGCGCACTGTTTGGGACGAGGTGACTGGCGAGATTCCGCTCATTCCGCAAGGCAGCCTCATCAACGGGAGCGTGGCCTCCCAGGTCGAGTACGGTGAGGAACGCGCCTTCCTGGTCGCGAAATACATCCGGCTTGCGGGCACGAACGCTTTTCTCGACATCGGCGGCATGAGTGGATCCGCGCTGGACGGCACAGCCGGCGTCCCGGCGGAGGTGAACAACCACTACGGCCGCACCATCGGTGTCGGGATTCTCACGGCGATCCTTGGTGCCGGATCCGCGGTCGCGCGCGCCGGCATCGATGACGACCGCAACTCGATACAATCCGAGTCGATCGCCAGCGGGACCAGCGAGCTGCAGCGCGTCGGAGGCCAGTTCCTTCAACGCGAGCTTCGGCTGCGGCCGACTCTCACCGCAAAGCCCGGGGATCAGTTCTCCTTCATCCTCAACCGCGAGCTTCAGTTTGGAGAGGCGCGATGAGCCGGGAGGATCTGCGCACTCTCGAGGCCGAGCCGGTGACCGACGATGTCCGCCGGGCCGTCGCCGGCATGCGCGCGATTTCACAGCCCTTCGCGGACGAGGTGAAGTTGAACCCGGCCCAGCGGAAGGTCCTCGTCGCCTTCGATGACGGCACGATCGTCGTGTCGGACAGCGACCGGCACTCGCCGCTCGTCGCGAGTGCGATCCTGTACTACGCGGGCAAGCGCGGAGGGCCGGCCGATGTGGTGCATCTGCCGCTGCGAACGATCGAGCGCATACAGGCGGTGCTCCTGGGCGATACCCAGGACGAGAACTCCGCCGGCACGACCGGCGAGGAACGGCTCTGGGCGAGCATTCTGAACTTCGCCGCCGGCCTCCGGGCGGCCGACGTTCTGGTCCGTGCGGAGTCCACCGGTGCCGAGGTGCATGTGACGGTCGACGGGTTCCGCCAACCAGCACCCTTCGACTTCCCCGTGGTCGACGCGGTGCGGATATGCGGCGTCCTCTACCAGTTGTCGTCAGGGCGCGGCGAGTTCGACGCGAAGGTGTCCCAGCGATCGAGCCTGACGAAGGAGCGCCTGTCGGCGCTCGGCGTCGACCGCCGCATCACCTCGGCGCGCCTGCAGTTCAACCCCGCGCCGAACGGGGTCAACGTGTTCATCCGGCTGGCCGACCAGCGCTCGTTCGAGGGGATCTCCTTCGCCGGCTACCGCCTGCCGGCGGCCACTGCGACAGTGCTGGCCGACCAGCGGGCCTGCGACGCCGGCGTGATCACGCTCTGCGGGCCGCCGGGTGCGGGAAAGACCACCCTGCAGGCGCTGCAGCTGATGACGCAGCAGCGGGAGACCGACGGTACGCGGACGATCCTGCTCCTCGAGGACACCCTGGAGATCACCGAGGTCCCGGGCGTCTACGTCGTCCCCGTCCCATACCGAGACACCGAGGAACGGGACAAGCAGCTCGACCTGGCGCTCGAGGAGGTGCTGAGGTCGGCCGCGCAGACCCTGTGCGTCGGCGAGGTTCGGAGTGTCACGGCGGCCCGGATGATGTTCCGGGGTGCCCAGACCGGCGTGCAGGTAATCACGACCGTGCACGCACTCTCCGCCCTCGGCTCGGTCGCCCGCTACGCCCGGATGGGTGTGGAGGAGAGCGACGTCTTCGATCCGACCATCAACCGTGGTGCCGTCGGCCAGCGCCTGTTGCCGCGCCTCTGCGCGAGCTGCCGGATCCCGCTCCTGGACACGCTGTCGGCAATGGAGAAGGGCGCGCCGCTGCCCGGCGATCGGGATCCAATACGATTCAGGATTGCTTCGGAGCGATGGACTGCGGGCATCGCTGCGGCGGCCAGCGTCAGTCGCGGCGGCGGCGAAGCGCCCGCCGAGCCGAGAGGATGGCCAGACGGGATCTACCTTCGCGGGGAGGGCTGCGACGCCTGCCGCGAGCACACGACCGCCGGCGCCTCGGCCCGGGCCCGCGGGGCGGCCGGCCGGCAGCCCGTCGTCGAGGCCGTGCTGTTCGACGAGGACCTGCTCGCCGCCCTCTCCCGAGGAGACCGCCGGGCGGCCCGCGCGCACGCCATCGAGGCCTGCGGCCTGGTCCCAATGATCTCCCATGGCGCCTGCCTCGCCTTCGACGGCCTGGTCAGCCCCGAGGACGTCGAGGCGAGCATCGGCCGGCTCGGCGACCAGGCCATCCACGCGGGGGAACGCTGATATGTCGATGACCGGCACCCTGTCGACGGTCCAGTCGGCGCTGGCCACATCTCCGCCCGCGGCGTTGCGCCGCTGGTGGGCGTCCCGGCGCCTTACCCTGCAACACCGGATCGAGATCTACCGGTACCTGGCCCGCGAGCTTCGCCTCGGCGCCCAGCTGATCGACGCGGTCGCCGGGCTGTTCTGGATCTACTCCGACGAGGGCAGGCGGGTCCGCCATCCGATTGCGGTTGCGACCCGGTCATGGCTGCCTCGACTGCGCACCCGCGATCCCGTGGTCGATGTCCTGCGCGACTGGCTGCCGCCCGACGAACTGCCCCTCGTAGCCGCCCTCGAGCAGGCGAAGGATGCGAGCGAGCTCATCGGCCGGCTCGAGCACGCTGCCCGCTTCCGGGGCGAGATGCAGAGCCAGATCCTGAAGGTGGCGTCGTATCCGGCGATCATCACGCTGCTGCTCGCCATGATGATGCGGGTGGTCCACGACCGGGTGTACCTGGTCCTCCTCGACGCCTTCCACCCGGAACTGAAGGGCTGGCAAGGGTTCGCCATGGCGATCGTAGAGTTCGTCGCCATGCACGGCACGGCACTCGGGCTCGCAGTCCTGGTCGCGACCCTGCTGGTGATCGCAAGCATGTCGAGGCTCTACGGGCCGATCCGGGCCGTCCTCGATACCGTGTTCCCGTGGTCGCTCTACCGCGTGTACGCGGGCACGTCCTTCCTCGATGCGTTCGCCATGCTGTTGTCGGCCGGGATGCAACCGCTCGACGCCATCGTCGAGCTGCAGCGTTCAGCATCGCCCTACCTGAAGTGGCGCCTGGGGCTGGTACGTCGCGAGCTGCGCTCGGGTGCGTCCGCCGGCGACGCGTTCGTTCGCGCCGGCCGGTGGCCGAGCCCCGCCATCACCTACACCCTCAAAGCCTCCCGGGCGAATGCGCTCGCCGGCGTTATCGGCGTGGCGGTCAGGGATTGGCGCGAGCAGTTGGTCCGCCAGACCGAGCAGCGCGGCCAATTCCTGTACGGCGTGTTTTTCGCGCTCGCCGGTCTCCTCCTGTTCGGGGTGTTCGCGAGCGTCTTTGGCGTTTCTGCGGGAGCGGTCTCGCAGTTCCGGGGGATCTGAGCGTCAGGACCCCGCTGCAAGAAAGGAGAACAGTCATGTTCGGTGGCTTAACCTGGTTGGTCCGTCGTGGACTGAAAGTGGCTCAGAATCGCGAGACGGGAGCGATCGGCGGCATGCCGGAGGCGGCAGCGGTCCTCGCCGCCGCAACAGGCATCGTGGCGGTCGCCCTGGCGGGCGGAACCAGCCTCCTGACCGATTCCGCGGTGCAGGCGTCGATCTCGGAGCTGACGAGCTTCCAGGGCCGCATGCGCAATGCCCATGCCTCGGTGGGGTTCGACTACGGCAGTGCCGCCATCGACGATGCGGACATCATCGCCGCCGGCTATGCGCCGAGTTCAATGGTGTCGGGAAGCGCGCTCAAGAGCCGGTGGCGCACGGACGTGGCAGTCACCGGGTCGGGCACGAGCTTCGTGGTCGAGATCGCCGGCGTGCCCCAGGAGGACTGCATCGCGCTGATCCAGCAGCTGCAGAAGCCGGTCGCGGTGTCGGTTCGTGTCGCCTCGTCCTCGGCCGGGATCTCGGGGGCATCCGCGATCACGCTGCCGGCGAGCCGGTCCGGGGCGATCACCGCATGTGCCACGGACCCGAGCGTCGTCGCGATCACGATGGAGTAGGGAGGTCCGACATGCCGCTGGTCCTGGCGATCGGATTTCTGCTCTGGATCTCGGCCGAGATCGCGTGGGTCGACCGCACCACCACCGAGCGCCTGGCCGAGGCGGACGCGCAAACGCTCGCCATCGAGCTCATGGTCGCCTCCCATCGCCAATCGCAGCTCGCTGTCGATGCAGTGGACTGTGCCTCGGCCGGATGCGGGATTGAACTGACCCCGACTGGGACGCTGCAGAGCGTCGTACCCGGGCAGGCGCGCGCGGCTGGCGGCGTGCGGGTGATCAGGGCAGGCGACGGGTCGGTGTCAACGCAGCTTATGGAACCCGGATTCCGGTATGACGGTCGCACTCTCGACGCACGCCGCATCGGCATGGCGCTCTGGTCCGTGAGCGGGGGCGACCCTCGCCTCGGGGTGGTCGACGGATCACAGAACGTCGGCCCGAGTGGCGCCAGGCCTGCCGGCGGCGTGTCGGCATTCTCGGCCGGTTCCGTCATCGGGCAATCCCGCTAGGAGGCAATGATGTCGTCGGGGTTCGTGGAATCCATGGTGACCATGACGGTGACGGCCGTCGGGATCGTTGGGATGGTCCAGTTCATGGCCGACGGCCGTCAGGCAACGACGGCCGCCGACGTGTCCGGCGTGTTGCTGGAGTTCGCCGACGCGGCCCAGGCCTATGCGGCACAGCGGCAGACCACCCTGAACGCGTCGATCGCCGCGAACGGCGAAGTGGCGATCGTCCTGTCCCGTTCAACACTCGTCGGTGCGGGATACCTCGCCTCGGGATTCCCGTCGACGACCACTCTCGGTCAGACCATGACCGCCTATGTCCAGAGGGTGGCGACCGCCGATCCGGCAGCCCTCGGCGTCGCATGCTCCACCTACACAGCCGACCAGGGCGTGTGCCCCCTCGAGATCATGGTGGTGACCGACGGAGGCGTGACCCCGAGCGCCGACCTTCGGGGTGCGGCGATGCGCTTCGGGTCGACCAGGATCGGCGAGGTCGCCAGCGGTGGCGTGGCTCGGGGCCCGGGCTGGAGCACGTCGCTGAACCCATTCGAGGCCGGCTCGTCATTCGACGCCGGGCAGCTGGTCGCGCGTAGGAACGTCGAGGCGATCCAGGCGACACCCTGGATCGCACGAACCGTCATAGACGGTCACCCGGAGTTGGCCCGCATGTCCCAGACGCTGAGCTTCGAGGCGGGCGCTGGCGCGAACATCGACCTCAACGGCAACGACGTCGACGACGCAAACGAGATCCGCGCCGCCGCCTTCATCTACGGCTCGGACTGTCGGCTGAAGGAGGGTCTGCAGAAGGTGTCGGCCACCGAAGCGCGCGCGCTGCTCGAGAGGCTCACGCTCTACCGGTTCCGATACCGGGGAACCGACCGCGTGCGCTTCGGCTTCATGGCGCAGCAGGTGCAGAAGGTCGCGCAAGAGGTGGTGTTCGAGGATTCGGACGGCATCCTGCGGATCGACTACCCCCAGCTCTCCACCCTGGCGATCGCCGCGCTCGCAAACACCGAGGACGGTAACGCACAAGCCGAGGAGTGGTCATGCCCGGACGCCACCGGTTCCGAACGCTAGGCTTGGCAGTCGCCGGCTTGCTGGTCGTCGCCCTGGTCACCCGCAGCGGATCGGCACGCCCCGTGCTGGTTGTCCCGTCGAGCGAGTCGGTACCGTGGGGCATCTACTGGGTGAGCTACGGTGCGGAGTGGGATCGTGGCTCGCTGGTGGTGTTCCGGCCGCCGAAGGCAGCGCTCGATATGTGGCCGGGCGAAGTCGCCGAGGGCGACGGGCTCTGGATGAAGCGCGTGGCAGCGGCGGCCGGCGACCTCGTCTGCGCGACGGAGGACGGATTGTGGGTGAACGGCGCCAAGGCAGACGGCGTGGCGCCACCGGCGAAGGCGCCGACGCGGCCTGCGCTCCGCGGGTGCGAGCGTTTGCCCGAGGGAACGGTCTATCTGACGGGTGACGGGCCGCGGAGCTTGGATTCACGCTATTGGGGCCCCGCCGACGCATGCCAGATCGTGGCACCCGCGGCGCGAGTTCTGTGATATTGCCGGCTCTCGCCCGATCGAGGGCCAAACGCCCTCAACCCGACTTCGCGACGCGGCATGGCCAACAGGCAAGAAATCGGCGCGGATATCGTGCGCGCATGCTGTTGATCAGAATTTCATGTAATTGTCGCGAGAATCATTGGTATTGTTTTTCAATATATGGTTATTTTCGCCGTGCGCGGACCACCCCTGCTGTGTATCGTTGCGCCGCAAAATGCGCGCGAATTGCACAGGAGAGTGACGTGCATGTTCATCTGAGTTCGGTTTGGATCAACGCGAAAGGACAGCCGGACGATCTCGAATCGATCCGTGGCATGCGCACACCCGTAGATCGCGTCTTTGCGCTCGACACGCTCGGCTGGATCAACATCTGCTCGAAGCCCCAGCATATCGAAGTCTGGGTGAACCCTCGAAGCGCCCGGGCCCTCTCACTGGGAGGGGCCGCGCAAGTGCTGGAAGAACTCCAGAAGCGTGACCCAAGCCGAGTTGCTCTTTTGGAAGTTCATGACAGCGAGCCCAAGGGTTCGTTCCCGATAGACAACCCAATAGGCCTGTTCCGCCTCATCGATGAAGGTCTTTCGATCACCGCCAATCCCGGCCACCCCCTCGAACATCTCAAAGCCACGGCGGCCGAGGCCGCAGACCTGTGCAATGAGCCCGCGAAGCAAATTCTGCGCTACGCGGAGTTGCATTCCTACAGGTTGACCAACGAACTGGTGCAGTGCGTCGAAGCGAGCTCCGGTCGCGCAAAGATCATTCTGGCGAGCGCTGATGGAAGCGTTCAGTACCTGTGTCACGACCCAAGAACTGTAAAATACTGGAGTAGGCGCACTCCGTTTGTCGGCTGCTTTCTCGACCGACTCCCCGTTCCAAATCCGATCAAGCGCAGCCTGAAGGCGGACAGCACGGCTGTGTTTCGAGAAAGGCGGACCTTCGTCTCTGTGATCTCCGGTCTACACAGGGTGATCAGTCCGGAAGTGGCAGGAACGAATACATACTCGCGTGTGCTTGTTCCGCTCACTGCTCCGGTCGCTCACAACGACGAACTGCCTGTGCTGGTGCTGGTATCGGCTCTTGGCAAGTGAGGGTTGGCGAGGCAGAGGTTCGGCGGATCGGGCCATGTCCGCTACGTCGGTCGGGCTCTCATCTGACGCCCGTATTGGATTTCAACATAAGATGCCGTGCGGTGAACACGCACCCCAATCTCCGCATTTGGCGCGGTAATTAGATATTGCCGCTGCGGAGAATATAGGTCATGTTCTCCGCAATCGGGGCGGATATTATGACATACATCTGGGAGCAGCCGGGCTGGCCGAATCTGCACTGGGACGCCGCGAGGCTGTCACTCCAGCTGGCCGACGTGCGGCACCGCCAGGGTGTCCTGCTGGGACGGATGCAGGCGCTCGGATTCGAACTGCGCGAAGAGGCAGTGCTGCGCACACTGACGCAGGACGTGCTGAAGACCAGCGAGATCGAGGGCGAGCGCCTGGACGCCGAGCAGGTGCGGTCCTCGCTCGCTCGCCGGCTCGGTCTCGACGCCGGCGCGCTCGCGCCCGTCGACCGCAACGTCGAGGGCATTGTCGAGGTGATGCTCGACGCCACCCGGAACTATGACGCCGAGGTGACGGAGGAGCGCCTGTTCGACTGGCACGCGGGGTTGTTTCCAACCGGCCGCAGCGGCATGAGCCGCATCCGGGTCGGTGCCTGGCGCGACGATGCGGGCGGGCCGATGCAGGTGGTGTCCGGACCGGTCGGCCGCGAGCGCGTGCACTACATCGCTCCGCCGGAAGCGCGGGTGCCCACAGACATGGCGGCGTTCCTCGGCTGGTTCAACGCCCCGCTGGACACCGACCCTGTTCTGAAGGCTGCCGTCGCGCACCTCAGGTTCGTCACGATCCACCCCTTCGACGACGGCAACGGTCGCATCGCCCGGGCGATCGCCGACCTGGCACTGACCCGCTCCGAGCAGAGCCCGCAACGCTTCTACAGCATGTCGGCGCAGATCCGAGCCGAGCGGGCCGACTACTACGACGCGCTCGAGTTCACCCAGAAGGGCGATCTCGACGTAACCACTTGGATGGAATGGTTCCTCGGCTGCCTCGGTCGCGCGATCGACGGTGCCGGGGATGTGCTGTCGGTGGTACTGGTCAAGGCGGACTTCTGGAAGGCCCATGCCCAGGCATCGCTGAACGAGCGCCAGATCAAGGTGCTGAACAGGATGCTCGACGGCTTTGAGGGCAAGCTGACGTCATCCAAATGGGCGAAGCTCACCAAGTGCTCGCAGGACACCGCCGGCCGCGACATCGCCGCCTTGATCGAACGGGGGATCCTTCGACGGGGCGAAGCTGGCGGCCGGAGCACGAGCTATGAGCTCGTGCTCCCGTAGCGGAAACCTGGACTCGTGGGTCGCTGACCTCTGTCCGGAATGCACCGTTTGACGGACACCCGGAATGGCTCCGGGCGATGCCGGCTCCTCGTCCGGCTCCGGACCGCGAGTTGGACGGTCCAGCGCATGGCGACCCTGTGGAGGGTCGAGCAGGAGATCCGGGGACGAGACCCCGACACCCGCCAATCAGCGCGCCAGCAGATCGCCGCACCGGGGGTTTCCGTACCGGATTTCCCCAAAGTAGCGGTAAGGAAATATCGATATTTCAATAGCTTGCGTGCTTCATCAAAACTGTGTTTTACGTGATTTCAAGAGGTTAGCGACCTTTTCTGTTCTTGCGCCCTCCGGCGTGGGCCAGTTGGCCATATTCCGCGACCGCAAACCTGATCCGGCCGTTCATGTTGATGTGGCGATGCGCGACCGGCGCGATATGCGCCAAGTGCGGCTCCGGCAGTGTGCCGACCGGCGACTCGCCGATGACCGTCTGCATCGCGTTGGTATTCCACGCCATGACGATGTTGGTGAGAAGCGTCAGCGCGCCGGAGATCGCGGTTGCCTCGGCCAGCGTCCGGCCGTGCCTGGCCTCGATCCGTCCGGCCATCAGCGCCCGCTGCAGCAAGTGGACCGACTCACCCTTCGACAGCAGCCGATGCACCTCGCGCCGGAAGTCCGGCTTGATCAGATAATCGAGCAGGAACAGGCTGCGCAGCACCTTGCCGAGATAAGTGCCGCACTCGTAGACGGGCGTGCCCTGGCCGGCACTGCCGTGGCGCTCGATGACGGTCGCTGGCGAGCCGTAGCCGGCCTCGAGCGAGGCGACCATGCGCAGGAGCCCGTCCCAGCCCTCGCGTGCCAGGCGGCTCGCCTTGATGCGCTCGACCCGCGGCTCGAGTTGCCCCGGGACACGCACGGTGGTCGGCAGATACAGCTTCCGGCTGGCGAGGTGCGCGAGCCGCGGCGCCAGATCGAAGCCCAGCAGCTTGGCGGCGGCCAGGGCGAAGTGGGTAAAGCCGTGCGTGTCGACGGCGAGCCGCTGCAGATCAGCGACCTTCTGCTGCAGTGCGCCCTCGATGGCGGCTCCGGCCTGCCTCCGGTTGAGCACGATCGGACGGTCGTAGACGATCGCCCAGCGGCCCGACACGTGGGTGTAGGTGCCGACCGCCGGCCTGCGCCGGCGCGGCTCGATACGAGCCGTCCACAAGTGGCGCGTGGCATCCAGGCTCATCATGTCGGCCGAGGCCGCCACGCCCGACCCCCAGAGGGCGGCAACAGGCTGGTCGAGCATGTCGGCCGCGACCCGGTCGCAGGCCGCGCGCAACCGTCCGCTCTCCGCGATGCCGCGCATGGCGAGCTCGATGCGGTCGTCGCTGACGCCGTCGATCATCCGCGCCATGTCGGAGGCTGTCTTCTCGGTCCCGAGTGCCAGGAGGCCGGCATACAGGGCCTCCAGCTCGTCCGCGCTCCGCGCTGGCCGGCCCAGCAGGATCGCCGAGAAGCCGGTCCGCGCATCGGTCTCCACAATGGCGTCGGGCAGCTGCACGCTGCCGATCTCCCCGAACAGACACCGGCGCGTCTCGTCGACAGCCGGGTCCTTCGGCACCGCCCGAAGCCGGGGAACCTGGAACCGGTCATCCGCCAGGCCAATCTCCCCGGCCGTGATTGCCTCCTGCAGCATCTCCATGCGCAGGCCGAGCGGCTCCTCGAACCGCCGCAGATAGGCGTCCAGCGATCCCGGCCAGCCGTGGCGGCGCGTTGTCGTGCCCTTGGCCGCCGCCCACACGCCGCGCGGCATCAGCTGCTCGTCGACGCTTCGGTGGTCGATGCTGTGCGGGGCGCTGATCGAGCCGTTGCGCAGGCTGCGCTTTAGCAGCGTGGCGGTCGCCACCTCGTAAGCCGCCAGCCGCGCCTCGTCGCTCCCCGCTGTCGCGATCGTGCGCGCCGGCGCGGGTGCGAACGGGTTGCTCTCCCACCGCGCCAGCCCGGTCGTTCCGCTCCGATAGACATCCGACAGTTTGCCGAGGGCGTCGTTCAGCGGATGATCGCCCGGGATCGCCAGATCAAGCTGGCCGACCTGGCGGAGCAGGCCCCGCAGCTGTGTCGGCGCAGCCGCCATCTGGGCGCGGATCGCCTGGATCCGGCTGCCCGACGCCGGCATCGATCGGAACGGCCCGACGACGCGCTCGATCGCAGTGCGCAAGGCGTTCTCCGACAGGCTCGCATCGTCGCGCGCGCCGATGATGACGGCGACGCCGACGCGATAGCGGCCGAGCTCCTCCAGGGCGCGCTCCTCGACCGTCCGGCGGGCCTGGTTCCAGAGCTGGCCGATCCGCCTGCTCCAGCACCGTGTCGGTCAACTCCAGGAGCTGCAGGCGCAGCCAGCAGCCGATCTCGACGGTCCGTCGCGGCTCCCGCAGCCGCGACAGCGTCGTTGCCTTGCGCCGCGCGATCCGCCTGGCGTGCTGGCGCGTCCGGTCGATCGTCAGGTCCGGGATCACGATCCGGTCGGCGCCGAGGTGGCGCAGTGCCGCAATCCGATCCTGGACGTCGCCGATATCCCGGCGTCCATACCCGGCGGGCGGTGCACGCAGCCAGTCCAGCTGGGCCTCTCCCTGGCGCGGGCCGGCACCCGACAGCTGGCTCGCCCACACGCCCGTCACCTCCGAGCCGACGACAGCCCGGATCCCGGCAGCGAGCGCCTCCAGGGCATGCAGCTGGGCCGCGGCCGCCATCTCCTCCAGAGGCCGTGCGCCGAGGAGAACGTAGCCGCGGTCGTACAGCCAGACCCGCGCATCCTGCACCAGATCGGCACGCTCGAGCTGGAGGGTGGCTTGGCGCCGAAGGTGCGCCGTCAGCTTGCGTGCCGCATGCTCAGGGAGCTTCTGGAATCCGAGCGCCTCGAGGGCGATGCGCTGGTGCTGGAAAAGCGTCATCCGGCGCCGGTTGATCGATCGCAGCGTTGCAATCCGAGGTGCCGGCGTCCCGGCGTGAGCCGCGGCGCACGCGAGCACCGCCGCCGGCAGCCGTTCGATCTGGGCGAGCGGTCGCCCCGTCATCCGAAGGAAGCCGATCTGCAGGATCAGGCCGAGCCGGGTCAGCGGCTGGCGCCGGTTGCCGATGAATGAGCGTTCGTGCTCGCTCGGGGCGAAGAAGAACTCGATCTCGGCGGGGGTCAGCGACGCCGGGACGGTCTCCAGACCAAGGTACTGCCGCCGCCAGCTCTCCATCGCTCACCCCGCCCGTCGAGGTCAGCAAGCGTAGGGTGATTCGGGTGGACGAGTCCCAAAGAACAGACGACGTCCCTAATCTATTGAAATCGCAGACAATCCAATCTTAGCGACGCGCGTAAGTTCTTGAAATCACACCACTCTGCCTACCGCTACTTTCGGGGAAAGTGGTACGGAAACCCTACGCCGAATGACAACCGGGCGCTGAACGATCCCGGTGCACGCCTACAGTCTGTGGCGTGATCGCTGTTCATGCTTTGTCCGGGAAAACGTGGTCTGGCGCACAAACCTTGAGGCGCCCCCTACTGCGTACCAGTCAGCGCCTCGAATCCAGCCACCAGGTCGAACAGTTCCTCGTCGATACCGTTCTGGCGTACGCGACGAAAATCGCCGATGAGCTCATCCAGGAGCTCATCGATGTTCCTGTCGGCGCGCTGCATGGCCGCGAGGCGACTGGCGTTCTCGCTGGCGAGCGACTCGGCGGACGATCGGTACAGCGACACGAAAAGGTACTCCCGGATCAATGCCCGCAGAGTATCGGTACCGCCGCCGATCACTTCCGGCAGGTTCACGGTCGGCCACGGCAGTCCGGTCAGACCTTGCCGCCAGGTGTCGTCCAGCGGCAGCAGCCGATGGCGCATCGGCTCATAGACCGTGGCGGAGACGGGGTGATTGTGGAACAGATGGAGTTCGCTGGCCTTACCCAGGCCAAGGCTCATCTCGCACCTGACAAGGATCCTTCCGACCAGCGGTGCGATCCCCTGAATGGATGTCGGCACGGCGAACAGCCCTGCAAGCGGTAGCCCGGCATCCGCAAGGCGAGCATGGACACGCTCGCCGACCGCCCAGACGTGGAGCGTGCCGGGCCGGGACGAAAGGGCCTCGATCGCATAGTCGACGACGATCTCGTTGAACTGACCGACCAAACCCTGGTCGGAGCCGAACACGACGGCACCGACCAGCGCCGAACCGACGGGCGCGCTCCGCTCGACCGACTGAGTGGCGGGCTCGTTCGCTCGAAAGCATGCGCTCAGCCCCAGTTCCAGGGCGCGGTAGTAGTTGGCCAGCGCATCGACCGATCGCTCGTATTGTCCGATGCTGGAGGCCGCCAATGCCTTCATGGTCCGAACGACCGATTGCAGATCGCCGGCACTGTTGATCTTCCGGCGCAGGTTCTCCGTGGTGTCGGTCATTGCGATGTCTCGGCCGCCGCCCCGGCTCTCGGCCCGACGGTCGGCTGGGGCTCGGCCGTCGACTGGAAGTCGACGAGCGCCCGGCGGGCGATCTCGATTATCGCTTCGCGGTCGTCATCGCCCAGGCTCCTGGCGCTTTCGAACCGCGCGCACACCTCGGCGGGGATCTGGGTCGCTGCCTCTCGCACCGAACTCTCGGCGTCCTTCATCCGGTCGAGCGGTACCGTGTCGAAGAGCTCTGCGGTCAGCGCCAGCAATATCGCAATCTGCGCGGGAACCGACACCGGGGCGAATTCCGACTGCATCAGGCAAGCGCGGATCCGACGACCGTGCGCGACAATCCTGCGGGTATCCGCGTCGAGGCGCGCCCCGAACCGGGCAAAGGTCTCCAATTCCTCGAATTGCGCATAGGCGAGTTTGAGATCGCCGGCCACCGCGCGATAGGCCGCCCGTTGCGCCTTGCCTCCGACGCGCGAGACCGACTTGCCGACATCGACCGCCGGCAGCACGCCGAGTTCGAACAGCGCCGGCGAGAGGTAGATCTGACCATCCGTGATCGAGATCAGGTTGGTCGGAATGTAGGCTGAGATGTTCTGCGCTTCGGTCTCGATGATCGGCAGGGCGGTCAGCGAGCCGCCGCCACGCTCGGCGCTCAAATGGGTCGCCCGCTCGAGCAGCCGCGAATGAATGTAGAAGATGTCGCCCGGGAACGCCTCGCGACCGGGCGGCCGGCGGAGCAGCAGCGACAGTTCTCGGTAAGCGCGGGCGTGATGGGTGAGGTCGTCGTAGACGATCAGCACGTCGCGGCCCAGTTCCATGAAGTGCTCGGCGATACTGGTCGCCGCATATGGCGCGATGTAGGCGAGGCCCGGCGGATCATTGCCTTCGGTGACGACGACAACGGTGTAGTCGAGCGCGCCCCTCTCCCGCAGGACGGCCACGGTCTTTGCCACGGCGGATGCACGCTGGCCGATGGCGCAATACACGCACACGACGTCCTGGCCCTGCTGGTTGAGGATCGTGTCGATCGCGATGGCCGTCTTGCCGGTTTGCCGGTCGCCCAGGATCAACTCGCGCTGACCGCGCCCGATCGGAATCAGCGCATCGACGACCATAAGGCCGCTCTGCAGCGGCACGGTGACCGGCGCACGGTCCATGATGGCCGGGGCCGGGCGTTCGATCGGCAGGCGCGTCTCGGCGGGGATCGATGCGCCGCCATCGAGTGGTCGTCCGAGCGGATCGATGACACGCCCCAACAGGCGCGAGCCCACGGCCACATCCATGACCCGGCCGGTGCGCTCGACATGATCCCCGGCATTGAGGTGCCAGTAGTCGCCGAGCAGGACGACGCCGATCTCGTTCTCGTCGACGTTGAAGGCGATACCGAACACGTCGCCCGGAAATTTGACGAGTTCCTCGAAGCCGACGTTCGGGAGCCCGGACACCCTGGCGATGCCGGTAGACACGTTGGTGATCGTGCCCACCTCGCGCGGCTTCAGCTGGGGCGCGAAGTCCTCCCGCACCGAGCGCATTCCGGCGAACACCCGGTCGACAACTCCGCGCAAGCTGTCGGGCGGCATGCTCATGAGCTTTTCGGGGCGGCCTTCGGCGCAGCCTTGCGCCGGGTCTTGGACCTGGGCTCGGCGGTGTGCTTCTGCTTCGGTCGGTGCGGCGGCTCGGGTTTCGCCGCCGGCTCCTGCCCGGTTTCTCGGGCGAGGAGATCACCGACACCGTTCTCCAACGACGCCAGATAGTCAGCGATACTCCACGCCACCTTCTGCCCGTTGGTGGCGAACTCGATCCCGCTGATCAGGTCCGGTGCCGTCTCGAACCGGAGGCTGACCTCCGTCGCAAAGGTCTCGTCGAGTGCTTCCTGTATCGCCTTGCGTTGCGGCACCGGCAGATCGAACGCGCTGCGCACGACCGCTGGCGCGGTCGCCTTCCTGAGCGCATCGGCAAGGCTTGCCTTCGTCTGGTCGTCGATCTCTCGCAGGCGCCGCACCAAGACCTCGGCCAGCCGCACTTCCAGGTTCGTCCCGGCGAGGTCCGTCAGCGTCCTTCGCGCGATCGCAAACACTTCGTCCCGCGTCCAGCGACCGACCGCTTGATCGAGGCTTCGGGCCTCATCCGCCAGCGCCTGCCGGCGCTTGGCGCTGACGGCATCTGCCGCCTGGCGTGCCTCGTCGAGCAGCCGTTGGCGCTCAGCCTCCACCTCATCCGCCACTTCCTTCAGGCGCGCGGCGCGTTTCTGATCGAACGCCTTGTTCTTGTTCTGAAAATCGTCCCGCTCCTGCTGGGCCTCAACCTGTTTCGCCGCCGCGTCGGCGAGTTCTGCCGCGACCCGCTGCTCACGCGCGTCGATGGCGTGGAGAATCGGCTGGTAGAGGAAGCGCCGCATCAGCCACACCAGGATGAGGAAGTTGAGCACCTGCGCACCGACGGTGAACCAGTCGATGAGCATGGCTCATTTCCCCGCGGCCTGAGCGATGACGTGACTCCAGAACGGATTTGCGAAGATCAGGATCATCGACACCACGAAGCAATAGATCGCTGTGGATTCGACCATGGCCAGGCCGACGAACAGGGTGCGGGTGATCGTTGCCGAGGCGTCGGGCTGCTGCGCCAGAGAGGTCAGGGCGGTCGCGACGGCACGGCCTTCTGCGATGGCCGGCCCGAAGCACCCCACGCCGGTGGTGAGCCCGGCGGTGACGATCGAGGCGATGGCGATGAGGGTCGTGCTGTCCATGGCGTGTGCCTTGCTCGCTTTGCAGTCGATTCAGTTGTCCGACGCCGACTTCGGGGGGCGCGCCCGGGTGGCGGCCGCGATGTAGACTGCCGCCAGGATGCTGAAGATGTAGGCCTGCACCATGCCGGTCAGCAGACCGAGCGCGGTCATCACGATCGGGAATATGAACGGCGTGATGGTGAGCAGAATTCCGATGATCAGTGCCCCGCTCATCATGTTGCCGAACAGGCGGACGGCCAGGGCCAGCGTTCGGGAGACTTCGCTGATGATGTTGAACGGCAGCATGATGAAGGTCGGCTCAACGTAGGATTTGAGATAGCGGCCCAGACCTTGCTGCTCGATGCCGAACAGCGGCACCGCGATGAACACGCACAGCGCCAACGCCACGGTGGTCGAGAGCGAGCCGGTCGGGGGCTCGTAGCCCGGAATGATCGTGCTCAGGCTGGCCGCCGCGACGAACAGAAAGAGCGTGCCGAGGAAACTGAGATACCGCTTCGGGTCTTGAAGACCGACGTCCTCGATCTGCTTCTCGATCCCGGTGACGATGATCTCCAGAAGGTTCTGCCACCGCGAGCGCTTCAGGTCGGTGGACAGATTGCGCGTGATCAGCGCGGAACCGGCGACCAGCACGAACATCAAGCCCCACGTGAACAGGATTGTGCCGTTGAGCTTGAGAAGCCCGTGCTGCCAAAAGATCATCTCATCGGGACTGAGGCGCATGCTTGGCCTCCCGTGCGCTGCCGGACCGGCTTCCTGGCTCCGACCCGGCGAGCCGCGTGACAATCACCTTTGCGATGAAGAATCCCAGGAGACAAAGCACGAACCGTCGCCACTGACCGTCGGACACGACGTAAAACCCGGCCAGAACAATGCTCGTCCGCAGCAGCATGCTGGCGAAGAACCAGAGCGCCGGCTGTCGGGACGAAACGCCTTTGCGCACGGTCCACCAAAGTCCGCCGAAGAATATGGCGCCGAGCAGTCCGCCGGCAGCACACGCCAACAGCAACGCCAGCGTCTCATTCATTCGCCACGCTCCTCGTCTTCACGCATTGCCCGTTCCTCTTTGGAAACCCAATGCCATGCGTTGAAACAGCCGACGGCCAATCCGGCGACCAGCAATGCCAGCGTCCACGAGTACGTGCCCGGATGCCGACCGTCCAACCAGAGCCCAAGCGCTGCGCCCAGCAGCGTCGGAAGCGCTACCGACCAGCCGATCAGGCCGATCATCCCCAAGCCGAACCAGACTCCCGGCGCTGGATTGCGTTGCGCCTTGAGCTTGCGGGCCGTTTTCGTGCCGACCTGCTCGACGAAGCCCGGCTCGTCGTCCGCGGGTTTCCCTGTCGGCGTTTCATTCATGTTGGAAACTCGCCAGGCGAAGAAGAAACCCGGTCTCCAGCTTGGCCATGACCAGACGCACGTCCCGCTCGACCTCGTCGATGGTCAGGAATTCCTGCTCCACGGCGTCCCGCAGCCGGGCCAGATCGGTCCCGCCCATTGCGCGGCGCACCGACACCAGGACCTCCGGGCCGGACTTGACCAGGACCCCCTCGTCCACGGCCACATAGACCTCGCCGTCGGCGGCGGTCTCGTAGACCAGGATTCCTGGCGTAAGCGCCGCGACGCAGTCCAATCGCCGGGGCAGCAGGCCGAACGAGCCCTGGCGCGTCTCTGCGATGATGCGCGACACGCCGGTCTTCTCGGCGAAGACCTGGAACGGCAGGAGTACCTTAAGGGTCATGAGCGTCGGCGCCACGGTCGGACTTTCCCTTCGCTTCGTCGATCGTCCCGATCATGTAGAGCGCACTCTCCGGTACGTCCTCGAAGTCGTCGTGCAGGATACGTTCGCACCCATCGAGCGAATCCTTCAGGGAAACTAGCCTTCCCTTGATCCCGGTGAACTGCTCGGTGGTGAAGAACGGCTGCGTCAGGAAGCGCTCCAGCCGTCGGGCGCGGGCGACCACCTTGCGGTCCGCCGGCGACAGCTGCTCCAGGCCGAGCATGGCGATGATGTCCTTGAGCTCGGCATACTGGGCGAGCGTCCGGCGGATCTCCTGTGCCAGGTCGTAGTGGCGTGCGCCGACGATGCCGGGCGTCGCCATCTTTGAGCTCGATTGCAGCGGGTCGATGGCCGGGTACAGGCCCTCGCTTGCCCGCTTTCGCGACAACACGATCGACGCCGAGAGATGCGAGAAGGTATGGACCGCCGCCGGGTCGGTGAAATCGTCCGCCGGCACGTAGACGGCCTGGATCGAGGTGATCGCCCCGGTATCGGTGTTGGCGATGCGCTCCTCCAACCCGGACAGCTCGGTGCCCATTGTCGGCTGATAGCCGAGGCGCGACGGCATCTGACCCATCAGGCCCGACACTTCAGAACCGGCCTGGATGAAACGGAAGATGTTGTCGACGAGCAGCAGCACGTCGCGATGCTCGTCGTCCCGGAAATACTCGGCCATCGTCAGCGCGGCGTGGCCGACGCGGAACCGGCTGCCCGGCGGCTCGTTCATCTGGCCGAAGATCATCACCATGCCCGGCAGCACGCCGGCATCGGTCATGTCGCGGTAGAGTTCCTCGCCTTCGCGGCAACGCTCGCCGATACCGCAGAAAATGCTCACTCCGTCGTGGTGCCCGATCATGTTGTGGATCATTTCGGTGAGCAGCACGGTCTTGCCGACGCCGGCGCCGCCGAACAGTCCTGCCTTGCCACCGCGCTCCAACGGGACCAGCACATCGATCATCTTGATCCCCGTCTCGAGGATCTCGGAGGTGGTCGAGCGGCGTGTCAGCGGCGGAGGGGCCCGGTGTACCGAGCGCCATTCGACGTCGGACAGCGCAGGCTGCCGGTCGATGGTGTTGCCGAACACGTCGAACATGCGCGACAGGACGCCCTTGCCGACTGGCGCCTTCAGCGGTCCGCCGGTATCCAAGACCGCCATGCCGCGCGCCAGACCCTGCGTCGGCGTCAACGCGATCCCGCGCACGCGACGCGCATCGATCTGCGTCAGCACTTCGATGACGATACCGTCGTCTGCCCCGGTCCGCAGAACGGAATAGATCGGCGGCAGACGGTCTTCGAACGTCACATCCACGACGCTGCCGCGTACAGACTCCACCACACCGAGATTGGACGGTTTGGCGTTCGTCTTCACGCCAGCTTCCGCTGGCCCTGCGTCACGTGGTCCGGACACCTTGCTCCTCATTGTCTGCTGTCTGCTGCTCCTTGTTCCGCCAACCCACCTACGAACGGATCTCGAGGGCCGAGCCGGCACCGCCGATCATGGTCCCGGCGTCGCCACGAAGGATGGCGGCGGCGTCCTCGAGGCGCCCGATGGCGGCCGGACGACCGACGGCGGTAGCGAACATCGTAGCCGCTTCCACCTTCGGGCGCATCGAGCCGGTTGCGAACTGGTCGGCCCTCAAGGCACCGATACCGGCACGCGCGATCTGGCGCGCACCTGGCTTGCCGAAATCGAGATAGACGGCATCAATATCCGTCAACAGCAGCAGCATGTCGGCGCCGAGCTGTTGGGCGAGCAGGTTGCTGGCGCGGTCCTTGTCGATGACCGCCTCGACCCCGGCGAAGCTGCCGTCCCGGCGCATGACGACCGGAATGCCGCCACCGCCTGCGCAGATCACCACGACCCCGCGCTCCACCAGCAGCGAAATGACCCTGATTTCCAGGATTTCCAGAGGCTCCGGCGAGGCGACAGCCCGCCGCCAACGGTCACCGTCCAGCGCGACGGTCCAGCCACGGTCAGCCTTGATCCGTCGCGCGGTGGCCTCATCATAGACCGGACCGATCGGCTTGGTCGGATGGCGGAAGGCCGGGTCCGCCGGATCGACGCGAATCTGCGTCAGGAGCGTCGCCAGGAGCGCTCCGGCGGGCAGGTGGTTCCCGAGTTCCTGCTCGATCAGATAGCCGATCATCCCTTCGCTCTCGGCGCCGAAGATGTCGAGCGGATACGCGGCACCGTCCTTCGGTCCGGCGGCCGACTGCAGTGCCAGAAGACCGACCTGGGGGCCGTTGCCGTGGGTGACGACGATCTGATGACCGGCTGCAACCAGATCCGCCAGCGATGCTGCGGCAAGCCTGACGTTGGCACGCTGAATCTCGGCCGTCATCGGCTCGCCGCGCTTCAGAAGCGCGTTGCCGCCGAGCGCGACGACGAGACGCATGACGATCAGCCCGCGATCGTGGCGACGAGGATCGCCTTGATCGTGTGCATTCGGTTCTCCGCCTGATCGAACACGATCGAGGCCGGGGATTCGAACACCTCGTCGGTGACCTCCATGCAGTCGATGCCGAAGCGCTTGGCGATGTCGGCCCCGACCTCGGTCTCGGCGTTGTGGAAGGCGGGCAGGCAATGCATGAACTTGGCGTGCCGGTTGCCGGTCGCGGCCATCACCTCGGCCGTGACCCGATAGGGCGTGAGGTCGGTGATGCGTTTCGGCCAAGCGGCCTCGTCTTCGCCCATCGACAGCCAGACGTCGGTGTAGATAAAGTCGGCGCCCTTGACAGCCTCATCGACGCTGTCGGTGATCGTCAGGCGCCCACCGTTCGTCTGTGACAACGACCGGAGATGGTCGGTGAACCCCTGGTCAGGCCACAGGTCGTGCGGTGCGGCGATGCGCATGTCCATGCCGACCTTGGCGGCGCCGATCGCCAGCGAGCGGGCGACATTGTTGCGGCCGTCGCCGAGGAACGCCACGGCGAGGCCGGACAGGTGCTTGTGGGTGAATTCGCGCATCGTCATGAAGTCGGCGAGCGTCTGGGTCGGATGGGCCTCGTCGGTCAGGCCGTTGTAGACCGGCACGCCGGCATTGGCGGCGAGCGCTTCGGCGCTCTTCTGGCCGAAGCCGCGATACTCGATCGCGTCGTACATGCGGCCGAGGACACGGGCGGTGTCCTTCATCGACTCCTTGTGACCGATCTGGCTGCCGGTCGGTCCGAGATAGGTGACGTGGGCGCCCTGGTCGTAGGCCGCGACTTCGAACCCGCTGCGGGTGCGGGTCGAGCTCTTCTCGAAGATCAGCGCAATGTTTCGGCGCAGCAGCCGCGGCTGCTCGGTACCGGCGTACTTAGCCGCCTTGAGTTCGCTCGCCAGCCGAAGCAGGAAGCGAATTTCGTCCGGTGAGTACGTGTCGAGCGTGAGCAGGCTGCGGCCGAGCAGATTGACCGGCATGGGGGAGATCTCCTTTGTCTCACGCGGGGTCGCGCGCGATCGGGCAGGTCATGCAGTGGCCGCCACCGCGCCCACGCCCGAGCTCGGATCCCGAGACCGTGATGACCTCGATCCCGGCGCGGCGCAGCAGAGTATTGGTGTAGACGTTGCGGTCGTAGGCGATCACGGCGCCGGGCTCGATCGCGATGACGTTGTTGCCGTCGTCCCATTGCTCGCGCTCGGCTTCATAACTGTCGCCGCCGGTGGCGACGATCCGCAGGCGGTCCAGCCCGAGGGCGCTCTGCACCACTTCGGTGAACGGCCGGCTCTCGGCGGTGATCTCGACGCCGGATGCGCCGTCGCCGGGGCGCAGCGAGAATGCCCGGATACGATCGACGACCGCCGGGAAGACGGTCACCAGGTCGCGGTCGCAGAACGTGAACACAGTGTCGAGGTGCATGAACGAGCGGTCGCGTGGCATCAGCGCGGCAATGACCCGTTGTGCGGCACCCTTCGCGAACAGCCGCGCGGCAAGGGCCGCGACGGCTTGCGGCGTGGTGCGCTCGCCCATCCCGATCAGCACGATCCCGTCGGCCAGCGGCATGACGTCGCCGCCTTCGAGGGTCGCGATGCCCGGCGCCGCGTCGACGTCGCCCCACCAGATCTCGAAAGGTGCTTCAGAGAAGCGCGGGTGAAACTTGTAGACGGCCGCGAGATTGACGGCTTCTGGACGCCGTGCCGGCCAGTACATCGGGTTGATGGTGACGCCGCCGTAGATCCAGCAGGAACTGTCGCGGGTGAACAGTTGGTTGGGCAGCGGGGGCAGCACGAAGTCGTGTGGCTCCATGGTGCGGCCGACCAGGCCGGTCCGCACGAACGGCAGCTCGGCGCGGGCGATCCCGCCGATGAGGCAGTGGCCGAGTTGGTCGGCCGGCATCTCGTCGAGCCAGCCGCGCATCTCGTCGACCAGATCCTCGCCCACCGTGGCGGCATTGACACGGCGATCGAGAAGCCATTGCCGAGCGTCGTCCACGGCAAGGATCTGTTCGAGCATGTCGCCGAAATCGAGGACGTCGACGTTCCGCTCGCGCAGCGCGTCAACGAAGGTGTCGTGTTCCTGACGAGCCTTCTTGACCCACAGAACGTCGTCGAACAGCAATCTGCCACAGTTTTCCGGGGTCAGGCGCTGAAGGCTGAGATCCGGGCGGTGAACCAGCACCTCGCGGAGCCGGCCGACTTCCGAGTACGCCCCGAGCGGGGGGCTGGCGATGGGCGCGCTCATAGCGGGCTGATGCTCCCGGTCCAGATGAGATAGGCGGCGAGTGCGCCAGCGGCGACGAGGCCCACTGCGAGCAACCCTTCGATAGCGGTGAAGATCGTCTCGCCGCGTTCGCGCCGCGCCATGACGTAGAAGATGATTCCCGGGGCGTAGAGCATGGCGACCATCAGCAGGTAGGTCGGCCCGGCGGCGTAGACCAGCCAGATGCCGTAGACCGTCGCGACCGCCCCGGCGACGAGATCGCGTGTCCGGTTCTCGCCGTCACGGTAGGCTTCGCCGGTCAGAGCCAGCTTGGCGGCATAGGCACCGGAGAAGACGTAGGGGATCAGGATTGCCGTGGAGGCGATGAAGAACAGTGCCTGGTACGTGCTGTTGGCGAACAACGTGACGATCAGGAAGATCTGCACGAGCCCGTTGGTGATCCACAGGGAGGTGGCTGGGGCGCCGCGGGTGTTCTCGCCGCCGAAGAATCGCGGCATGGTGCCGTCGCGTGACGCGACGTGCGGGACCTCGGCGGCCAGCAGTGTCCAGCTCAGAAAGGCTCCGAGCACGGACACGACGAGCGCAACGCTGATCAGGATCGCGCCCCACCGGCCGACCACGTGTTCGAGGACGCCCGCCATCGACGGATTCTTCAGGGCGGCGAGTTCGGGCTGGCTCAAGACCCCGAGGGACAGCAACGAGACCAGCGCATAGATCGTCAGTGCGGTGAAGAAGCCACCAATCGTGGCGATGCCGATGTCCTTGCGCCGCTCGGCGCGAGCCGACACTACGCTGGCGCCCTCGATGCCGATGAAGACCCACAGGGTGACGAGCATGGTGCTCTTCACCTGCGTGACCACGGAGCCGAGATCGACATTGCCGGCGCCGGTGAAATCCAACGCGAACACATTGACCTTGAAGGCGACGGCCACGACCGCAATGAAAAGGACGATCGGTGCGACCTTGGCGATGGTCGTTATCAGGTTGACGAACGCTGCCTGCCGCACGCCGGAGAGGATCAACGCATGGATCAGCCAGAGCACCACGGAGGCGCCAATCGTCGCCTGCCATGTGTTGCCTTCGCCAAAGGCAGGGAAGAAGTAGGACAACGCACCGAACATAACTACGGCATAGGACACGTTGCCGATCCAGGCCGACAACCAGTAGCCCCATGCACTGTTGAAGCCGATGAACGGGCCAAAGCCGGCCTTTGCATAGGCATAGGGACCGGCGTCGAGTTGAGGTTTGCGGGTTGCCAGCGCCTGGTACACGAAGGCCAAGGCAAGGATGCCCACACCGGTGATGCCCCAGCCGATCAGGATGGCGAGCGGCGCGGCGCCGGCGGCCATGTTCTGGGGCAGGCTGAAGACGCCGGACCCAACCATCGATCCGATGACGACGGCCGTAAGGGCTCCGACGCCAAGATTCCGAACGCCTACCGGGCCGGACTGCCCCGTCGTCCCGTTGTCGCCAGGGGCGACTGTCATACTGAACCTGCTTTCTGTGGTTGCCCACGACCGAGCGTCCCCGGATATCAGGCGATCGCAGGTTGGGTATTGAAACCCGTCAACGATCCAGGCGGCAGGTTCGGAAACTACCCACGCGGCGTGACGACATCTGGCCTGCCGCCGGCTCCGTGGACACCAAGATAAGGTGTTCGAGGGAACTGGAGGTGGGAGGACGGCAGTTCACTCGTGAGTTCCAGGTAGAGGCGGCTCGTCTGGTGACGGAGCGGGGTGTCTCGGTGGCGCAAGCGGCACGGGATCTGGACGTTCACGAGAACGTCGTGCGCAAGTGCGTGAGGTCGCTCGCCGCCGATCCGAACCAGGCCTTTCCCGGCCATGGTCAGATGAAGCCGGAGCAGCTCGAGATCGAGCGGCTGCGGCGCGAGATGGCCAAGCTGAAGGCGGCGCGCGACATCCCAAAGAAGGCCGCGGCCTACTTCACGAGGGAAGCACTTTGACGTTCGCCTTCATCGCGAAGCACTGGTCGATCTGGCCGCCAGTGGCCTGCTCGGGGCATGGCTATGCGAAGCCTTGGGTGTCTCACGGTCGGGCTTCCACGCCTGGCTGACGCGGCCACCGAGCCGCAGCGCCAGAGACGACGAGGCCGTCGGCTCGTAGGTGCGGGCCAGCTTCCTCGCCAGCGACCGGACCTACGGTGCGAGGCGGGTCTGGCACGACGTGCTGTCCCAGGGCGTTGCCTGCGGCCTGCATCGGGTCGAGCGGCTGATGCGGGCGCAGGCCTTGCGCGCCCGGCCGCGTCGGCGCGGGCTGCCGAGGGACCTCGGTGCCCGCCTGGCCGGAGCGGTGGCGCCGAACCTGCTCGATCGCCGGTTCTCGGCCGACCGGCCGAACCAGAAGTGGGTCGCCGACTTCACCTACATCTGGACGGCCGAGGGCTGGCTCTACGTCGCCGCTGTGATCGACCTGTTCTCGCGCCGGGTCGTGGGGTGGTCGATGAAGGCCGAGATGACCGCCCAGCTCGTCACCGACGCGCTCCTGATGGCGATCTGGCGGCGCGGTCGCCCTGGCGCCCTGCTGCACCATTCCGACCAGGGCAGCCAATACACCAGCGAGCCGTTCCAGAGCCTGATGGCCGACAACGGCGTCGTCTGCTCGATGAGCCGGTCCGGAAACGTCTGGGACAACGCCGCGATGGAGAGCTTCTTCTCGTCGCTCAAGACCGAACGCGTCGGTCAGAAGGTCTACCGCACTCGCGATGCAGCCCGCGCCGACGTGTTCGACTACATCGAGCGGTTCCACAACACGACCCGCAGGCACTCGACGATCGGCTATATCAGCCCCGTCGAGTTCGAAAGACGCGTCATGTTAGCTTAACCATGTGTCCACGGAACCGGCAGCAGGCCAGTCATCGGCGTCTGCGCGTGTCGGTCGAACGTAGCTGCAAGACATTGTCGGAGTTCTCATTCTGAACGAACGCGGGCGAGCCGGTGTAGAGATAGTCGCGTGTGATTGGGACCGCAGCGATTGTCTTGGCCAACTGCATTTGGAACACGCAGAGTTCCTGGTATCGGAAGCCCGCCTCGCAGCCCTGCAGATAGAATTCCCACATCCGGCAGAAGCGCTCGTCGAACATGCGCGATACCTGGGCGCGATGCTGCTGGAAGCGTTCGTTCCAGGCATTCAGCGTGAACGCGTAGTGGAGGCGCAAATTCTCCATGTCGGTCAACCACAACCCGGATCGCTCGACGACCGGAGCCAGTTCCGAGAGCGTCGGTATATGCCCGCCGGGGAATATGTATGTCCGAATCCAGGGGTTGGTCGGACCGGGGTCCCACATCTTGGCGATGGTGTGGATGAGGGCGATGCCGTCATCCTTGAGCAGCCGATGCACCTGGCCGAAGAACTTTCCGAAACTCGGTCGCCCGACATGCTCGAACATGCCAACCGAAACGATGCGGTCGTAGGATCCGTCCACCAGACGATAATCGAGCAACTTGAACCTCACTTTGTCCTGCAGTCCGGCGTCCTCGGCACGCCGGACAGACGTCTCATACTGGTCGCGCGAAAGGGTCAGGCCGGTGACATTGACGTCATGTTCCCGAGCCAATTGCAGCGCCAATCCGCCCCATCCTGAGCCGATTTCGAGTACTTCCATACCCGGCTTCAGCAGGAGCTTACGCGCGATATGCCGCTTCTTCTCCGTCTGAGCCTGGTCAAGCGACTTCGTACTCTCGCGCCAATAGCCGCAGGAATACTGCATATCCCGGTCCAGCAAGAGCCTGTAGAAGGCTTGGCCGATGTCGTAGTGGTGGCGCACGTTTCGCTCGGCATGGCCGATGAGATTGGTCGCGGCTTTAGCGTGGTAGAGCGTGCCAAGCTTGCGCAGCACACCGTAGAAGCGGCTTTCGCGAATCGCCTGATCCTGTGAAACAAGCGCAATCCTCAGCAGGTCCCGCAGCGTGCCCCGCTCGATTGTCAGGCCACCATCGACATAGGCTTCTCCGAGTTGCAGAGAGGGATGGCGGGCGAGGTCCCACAGGACACGCGGACTATGCAACCGGATCACCACGTCCGGATCGGCCAGCGGGTCCCCGAAATCATGGCGCATTCCGCCGGGATCGATCACCGCGAGCCGCCCGGCCCGCACTCGTTTCGCCAACACGCGATCAAGCGGAAAGAGCGACAACGCATCGATCCCTTTTCCAGCAACGACGACCGAGAATACCATCGCCGCCGCGACGGCGCATTCTCTCAAGAGCAGGCGGCTGCCGAAGCGGCGTGAATGATCGACCCGGTGCCGGCTTCAGCCTGCGCCGAACACAGCCCGGAACCGCTCGCATTTCCGATTTCCGGAAATCGGCGCCCGGAACCGAAACGAGCGCCGTTGCGGCGGATCTCCCGGCCGACGTGGCGTCAGGGGCCGTGGCGATGAGAGTGACGCCGAACGTTTCATGGCAAACCGCGGCGGTAGCTCCGGGTCCGCTCAGGACAGCCCGGTGGCTGATCGCGCCGGCGGGTCCGTTGGTGGCGACCTTGAGCCTCGGGCCTCCATTCAATTGATACGTGCTCGAGGCCTTAGCCAGTTCCTCGGTCCCCGTGTCGACGGACCGGAATCTCCGTCCCCATGGCCACGGCGTTCCGCACGCTCGGTGATGACCCGACCTCCTGTCGGCGAGCCTGTGGCCCGCGTGGCCTTTGAAACAGTCGCAGGGGTCGTGTCCCTGGGAGTGGTGTGACAGGCGTCTGATCGCCGCGATCGCCGGCAGGGTGCCGGGTTGCGGTCAGCCGGCGAGTTCCGGCAGGCTGACGACGGGATCATTGCCCATGGTCGCCATGGTTTCCAGGGTCATGTAGCGGGCGCGTTGGACGGCCCACTCGTCGTTCTGCTCGAGCAGGATGGCGCCGACCAGGCGGGTGATGGCGGCCTCGTTGGGGAAAACGCCGACGACCTCGGTGCGGCGCTTGATCTCGCCGTTGAGCCGCTCCAGCGGGTTGGTGCTGTGGAGCTTGGCACGGTGCTGGACCGGGAAGGTCATGTAGGCCAGCACATCGGCCTCGGCGTCGTCCATCAGGGCGGCGAGCTTCGGGGCTTGGCACGGAGCTGGTCGGCGACGCGGCGCCACTGCGCCCTTGCGGCGTCGGCGTCGTTCTGGGCGAAGGCAGTGGCGACGAACGCCGATACCACCCGCCGGCCGCTCTTGCCGGCATGCGCCAGCGCGTTTCGCATGAAGTGGACCCGGCAGCGCTGCCAGGTGGTGGCGAGGACCTTGGCCACCGCCGCCTTGATGCCCTCGTGGGCGTCGGAGACCACCAGCCTGACGCCGCGCAGGCCGCACCGGGCCAGCTTGCGCAGGAAGCCGGTCCAGAAGGTCTCGGCCTCCGACGGCCCGATGTCGAGGCCCAGGACCTCGCGGCGGCCGTCGGCGTTGACGCCGACCGCAACGATCACCGCGACCGACACGATCCGGCCGGCTTGGCGGACCTTCACGTAGGTGGCATCGATCCACAGATACGGCCACTCGCCTTCGATCGGGCGATCCAGGAACGCCCGCACCCGCTCGTCGATCTCCTCGCACAGCCGGCTCACCTGGTTCTTGGAGATCCCGGTCATGCCGAGCGTCTTGACCAGCTCGTCCACCGAGCGCGTCGAGATCCCCTGGATGTAGGCCTCCTGGATCACCGCGGTCAGCGCCTTCTCGGCCATCCGCCGCGGCTCCAGGAAGCCGGGAAAGTACGAGCCGGTCCGCAGCTTGGGGATCCGCAGCTCCACCGTCCCGGCCCGGGTCTGCCAATCCCTCTCCCGGTAGCTGTTGCGCTGCGCCAAGCGCTCGGCGCTCTTCTCGCCGTAGCCGGCGCCGGTCAGCGCACCGACCTCCAGCTCCATCAGACGCTCGGCGGCAAACCCGATCATCTCGCGCAGCAGATCGGCGTCGGGGGTCTTCTCCACCAGCGTGCGCAGGCTCATCATCGCGTCGGTTATCGTCGGTCCCTTCGGTTCAGGTTGCGTGTCGCAACACAACCCTACCGGAGATCCGTCGATGACCGCCCACGCCGGCTCGCCCGCCCGCTACAGCGCTCATGTGAAAGCGCGCGGACGGGCGAACCCGCTACCGCCGAGCTACACCATCAGTTGGGACGTGACCGGTTAGCCTGATTCGACCGGATCTGGAATTAGGAATCTTAGGACGTAGGCCGATCAATGGCCGGCATTCGTCCGTCTGAGTAGATGCCGACCCTCTCGGTCTCAGGGTCCCAGCAGATATGCTGGCGGCGAAGGCATCGTGGTTGGGAACCCTTCCAAGGGTCGTTCGCCAGGCCACGAATTCCAGGACAGACAACGAACAATTCACCACGCCAATTGGATCGATGAGCCGGCGTGGCAGCGATCACATAGCGGCAGGCAAGTAAGCATCCAGTCGGCGCTGTCACGGGGAATCGCCCGCTCTCTTTTGAGCATCTCCACCTCCGCGCCGGGCGACGGTCAGACAAAGGGAGTCAGTCTTGCAAATCCAGGTCAACTCCGACGAAAACGTAGAGGGCGGGGAAGCGCTGTCCGCGCGTGTTTCAGCGGAGATCCACACCCGTCTGGACCGCTTCAGTCAACATATCACCCGTATTGAGGTGCACCTCAGCGATGAGAACGCCGGCAAGTCCGGGGGTTCCGACAAGCGCTGTCTCATCGAAGCACGCCTGGAGGGCCGTCAGCCGGAAGTCGCCAGTGATCAGGCCGCAACGCTTGAGAGTGCGTATTCGGGTGCCGCCAAGAAGTTGCAGCGCGCACTGGAGACCACCCTCGGCAAGCTCAGCCAAACGAAGGGCGCCGAAACCATACGAACCGGCGATTTGTAGGCGGTTGCCCGGCGCCGAATCCGCAAACGAACGAGCCCGGAGAAGCAGGATCATGGTCGAAAAGCAGCCCAGGGCGCCAAACCAGGTGGCCAGCCCCATAAGCAAGCACGAGCAGCACAAAACCGCAGACGAGGCCGCAGGCCCTTCGCCCGAACCCGTCGCCGTCGATCGACCGGGCTTCGATCTCGGTGGTTCCAGCGGCAAAACAAGCGCGGGAACAGGCCTGGGCCTCGGCCAAGACTCGGCTGAAAGTCGCCGCGATCGCAGCTTACCGGGGCGTAGACGGAAGAGCACTTAGGGCGCAGGCGCCATTCGCGGGGGGCCCCCTACCTTCGATGACAATTGGCAGGCTGTCGACGAGCTGACGGAGGCGTCAGCGACGGCGGTCTTGTCTCCACCTGAGAATTGAAGCCATCGATCACCGGACCGAAGAGAGCGTCCGATCCATGGCAGTCCGCCTGCCCGCGCGATCAGTGTCGCGGGCGGATCGTCGAACTGACAGTGGTCGAAGCGCGTGCCTTCGATGCGCCCGCCGGTTCCATGGGGCCAAAGCTGCGCGCCGGATCTGATTTTGCCACGGCCGGCCGCTTCACCGGCATCGGTCGGCTGGAGGACGCCATCGCAATCATGGACGGCCGCACCGGCACGCGCATCGTCACACCGGACGAGGCTCAGGAAGAACCTGGTGGGGCGCTCGTCTGACACATTCGGCGACTTTCCGGACGGCAAAGGGAGCAAGGTTCGGCATTTGCGTCAAATAGGTCTCCGCCAGTTATGTGCCCAAGGCGAATATGCTCCGGAACGAAGTGCATGGCGTTCACCACGCTGCCCGTCAGGTTCATCACAGGTTTGTTTCCCTCCAGGAGAGGTCTGCAGTTTGACATTGTCCATTACGAAACCGCAGGGGTCAGCGCCGTCACATCAGGGTCTCACCCAGGCCGAAGCCGAGGCCCGGCTTGCTGCCGAGGGCTACAACGAACTGCCGCGTGCGCATCGTCGCACACCCTTTCGGATCGTGCTGGAGGTCCTGCGCGAACCAATGCTGGCGCTGCTGATCGCAGGAGGCGTGGTCTATCTGTTGCTCGGCAGCCTGGAAGAGGCGCTGGTTCTGCTGGCCTTCGCCTGCCTGTCGGTGGGTATCACCGTGGTGCAGGAGGCGCGGACCGAACGGGTGCTGGAGGCGCTGCGCGACCTGACCAGTCCGCGCGCGCTGGTGATCCGGGGCGGCGATCGGCTGCGGATCGCCGGGCGCGAGGTGGCACGCGGCGACCTGATCGTGCTGGCCGAAGGCGACAGGGTGCCCGCCGACGCTGTGCTGCGCGAGGCAACGGGCCTTTCGGCCGATGAATCCCTCCTGACAGGCGAGGCCGTTCCTGTCCGCAAGCGGGCTGGAACGCCCGATCCCGACACCCGTCCGGGCGGTGAGGATCTGCCCGTGGTCTTCTCGGGCAGCCTCATCGTCGGCGGATCGGCCATCGCCGAGGTTACGGCGACCGGGCCCGCCAGTGAGATCGGCAAGATCGGCGCCTCGCTCGCCACGCTGGAAACCGAAACGCCACATCTGCGGCGCCAGATGCGCAGGCTGGTCATCTGGTTCGCCGCGCTGGGGGGCGCGGTCAGCGTGGCGGTCGTGGTCCTCTATGGACTGTTGCGCGGCGGCTGGCTGGAGGGGGTTCTTGCAGGCATCGCCGTCGGCATGTCGATGCTGCCCGAGGAATTCCCGATGGTGCTGGCGGTCTTCATGGCGATGGGGGCGTGGCGGATTTCCAAGGTCAGGGTGCTGACGCGGCGTGCTTCGGCGATCGAGACGCTGGGCGCGGCCTCGGTGCTGTGCACCGACAAGACTGGCACCCTGACCGAGAACCGCATGACGATTGCCGAATTGCGCCTTGCAGACGGAACCCCGGCCACGATCGGCGAAACGGCCTTGCCAGAGGCCTTTCGCAAGCTTTCGGCAGCGGGGGTCATGGCTTCGGCCCCCGAACCGTTCGACCCAATGGAGAAGGCGTTTCATGCGCTGGCCACAGCGGACCTGCGCGCCGGGGAAACCCTGCCCGGGGCGGGCCGGAGGCTGGTGCGCACCTATGGCCTGTCACCCGATCTGCTGGCCATGTCGCAGGTCTGGGCAACTGATGGCGCGGGCTGGCAGATCGCCGCCAAGGGCGCACCCGAGGCGATCGCCGACCTGTGCGCGCTGGACACGGCCGCCCGCGCCACGGTTACTGTGCAGGTGAACGACATGGCGCAGGCGGGTCTGCGGGTGCTGGGGGTGGCCGATGCCGCGTTTTCTGGCGCCGGCCTGCCAGAGAGCCAGCGCGCGTTCGCCTTTCGCTTTCTGGGCCTCGTGGGTCTCGCCGATCCCTTGCGCACCTCGGTGCCCGAAGCGGTGGCGCTGTGCCGCAGCGCAGGGATCCGGGTCATCATGATCACTGGCGACTATCCGGCCACGGCGCAGGCCATCGCGGCGCAGGCCGGATTACAGGGCGGCCGGGTGATCGCCGGGGCCGACCTTCAGGCGATGCCGGACGCTGATCTGGCAACCGCCCTGCAGGATGTCAGCATCTTCGCCCGCATCATGCCGGAACAGAAGCTGCGCATCGTCAACGCACTGAAGGCCTCGGGCGCCGTTGTGGCCATGACAGGCGACGGCGTGAACGACGCGCCGTCGCTGAAAGCGGCAGATATCGGCGTGGCGATGGGCGGGCGCGGGACGGATGTGGCGCGCGAGGCGGCCAGCATCGTGCTGCTGGACGACGATTTCGGCTCCATCGTCACCACCGTGCGATTGGGGCGGCGGATCTACGACAACCTGCGCAAGGCGATGAGTTTCATCCTGGCAGTGCATGTGCCGATCGCAGGGCTGGCGCTGATGCCGCTTCTGTTCGGGATGCCAATCCTGTTCGGCCCAATGCACATCGCCTTTCTGGAAATGGTGATCGACCCGGTCTGTTCTCTGGTCTTTGAGGCTGAGACTGAGGAGAAAGGCGTGATGAACCGCCCGCCGCGCCCGCCTGCCGAGCCCCTCTTCTCTGCCCCCACCATCCTGTGGAGCCTGGTCCAGGGTGCGATGGTTCTAGCGGCGACCGCCACGATCTTCGCGCTTGCCCCCGGTTACGGACTGGAAGCCGATCAAGTGCGGGGTGTCACCTTTGCTTCGCTGGTCTTTGGGATCGTGGCGCTGATCTTCGTGGACCGCTCGCTGTCGTCCTCCGTCATCACTGCGATCCGGCGGCCCAATCGGGCGCTGGCGGTTGTGCTTCCGATCGTCGCCGTCCTTCTGGCAGTCACCTTGTTCTGGCAGCCCGCCCGCGACCTGTTTGGTTTCGCGGCACTGGACCCGGTATTCCTGGCCGTCCCTCCACTTGCGGGGCTGGCAGTGCTGCTTGTGCTTGAGGCGCTCAAGCCGATCTGGCGGCGGACCGTCCGCGTTGGCGCAACACTGCAATAGCGGATCTGCGGAAGGGGCATTGTCACATCTTCGTAGGCCGGGCACACGAAGCTCAGATTCTGATCTGGGATCACGTCACCTCGGCCGCGGATTGCCATTGAGCGAATGCCTCGCCCCGGAGGGTGCGAAGGGTTCGTCAGGAGATCAGGTGTCGCTGGACGCTGAAGGTGTTTTAGACGGCGGCATGCACGGAGAGGAACCGCTGAGTTGGACCGGGCCGGTTGAAGCCGATCCAGCTTCCTTCGCGCCGTCGAAGGGGCTGGTGCGAGTCCTCAGCGCGATTGTTCGCGCGGCCGCCGGTAACGTGCCGATCGGCCATGCCGAGCTCGCGAAGTGCCGCACCGTAGGACCGCAGCTTGTCGGTCACAACGGCCTCGGGCGCGAACCCCTGCTTGCGAAGCAAGCGGCGCATCAGCTTCAGGGCAGCCCGCTTGTCACGTCTCGGCTGCACCAGGACATCGAGGACCTCGCCCTCGGCATCAACGGCGCGCCACAGGTACATCATCCGGCCACCGACGGAGATGAAGACCTCGGCGATCCTGTGGCCCGCGTGGCCTTTGAAACAGTCGTTGGGTAGTTTCCGGCCCTGCGCAAGCGATGCCGACCTGACTAGAGTCGCTTACACATGGCGACCTCAAACCAGTCATTCGAAGCGAGCGGTATCCCCGGCGCCCGCCAGTCTCGGCCCTTGGAGGGAAAGACGGCGCGCATCGTCAAGGCCTTGCATTCTCGGGGCCTCCCGGACTGTGCTCCGGACGCCCCCGACAGGCACAGTCAGATCATCGCGAGTCTCGGGCCACGCGGACCCCGCCGGGCCCGACGTGCCGTTGCCGAGTTGGGTAAGCGCGCGCCGGTCTCGTCGCCGTGGGCATTTGGGCGCGGAGACCGCGCGGCTCGCGACTTCGACCCTCTCTTGCGACGCTGCGTGTCGGCAGCGATCGGCCACCTGACACCGGTTCGATCCGATCCGACCGGAACGAACCGGGCAAGACGATGACGATCGAACGGGCTTCCGTTCGGATCGTGGGCAAGCCCTGGGGCTGCACCGATCTGCATCCCTGGAGCACGATCGATCCCGCAGGCGCTAAGATCGGCGAGCTCTGGTTCGAGCGCGCCGACACGACTGCGCTTGCCACGGACTTGCTCCTCAAGCTGCTGTTCACCAGGGAGCCGCTTTCCATCCAGGTCCATCCCGACGATGCCGTCGCCCGGGCGATGGGCATGGAGCACGGCAAGACCGAGGCTTGGTACGTGCTTGCGGCGGCGCCCGGGGCCCGGATCGCCCTCGGCCTCAAGCGGCGGCTCACGGAGGCGGGCTTGCAGGCCGCGATCGAGAACGGCTCGATCTCGGATGAGGTCGAGTGGCGCGGCGTCCTGCGAGAGGACGCCATCCTCGTGCCAGCTGGGACGATCCATGCCATCGGCGCCGGATTGGTGATCGCCGAGATACAGCAACGCAGCGACACGACGTTCCGTCTGTTCGATCAGGGCAGGCACCGCGAGCTGCATGCGGACCTTGCAGTGGCCGCCGCACATGCCGGGCCGGCGGACCCACAGGCGCTTCCGAAACGTCTGACCGCGGCCAGGACCCTGCTCGTCGCCAGTCCCTGCTTCGTGCTCGAGCGGATCGAGTTGCCGCCACGATCCGTCTGGGACCTTCATGCAGAGCACGAGACCTGGGTCCTCGCCCTCAGTGGCGAGGCACGGATCGGATCGACACGTGCAGCGATTGGTGACGCCGTCTATCTGGACGCCGCCGACACTGGCATCGAGGCGGGCCCCGAAGGCCTGACGGGTCTGGTCGCCTATCTGGGGCCGGAGGTCGATCCGGAGTTGATGCGCGATCGCTCCGGGCAGGACGGGGGAGTTCCAAATGACAAATTCTCGGCGCCGCTTGGAAACAACGTGACCTTGGAGGTGCGATCGTGAATGCGCTCGGACGGATAGCATTCATCGGCAATTCGCTCCCCCGCCGTTGCGGGATCGCCACGTTCACGACCGATCTGCAGCAGACGGTCGCGACCACGGCGCCGGGTGTCGAGACCTCGATCGTGGCGATGACCGACCATGGCCACAGCTATGACTATCCCTCCAGCGTTCGTATCGAGCTCAACGACGACAGGCTGGAGAACTACATCGATGCGGCCGGCATCCTCAACGCGGGGAACGTCGATGTGGTTTCCCTTCAGCACGAATTCGGGATCTTCGGCGGCGACGCCGGCGGCCACGTCCTGGCGCTCGTCTCCCGGCTGACCATGCCGGTGGTCACCACACTCCACACCGTTCTCGCCAATCCGACCGCCATCCAGCGCCGGGTGCTCGGCTCGATCATCGCGGCCTCGTCCAAGGTCGTCGTGATGGCCGAGAAGGGCCGCGAGCTGTTGCGGACTGTGTACCGCCTGCCGCAGGACAAGATCGAGGTGATCCCGCATGGGGTTCCCGACGTTCCCTTCGTCGAGCCCGGCCAGGCGAAGGCCGAATTCGGCCTCGTCGGCAGGACCGTCATCCTGACCTTCGGCCTTCTCTCGCCCGACAAGGGCATCGAAGTCGTGGTCGATGCAATGCCAGGGATCGTGAGGCGGTGCCCCAACGCCGTCTACGTCGTGCTCGGCGCGACCCATCCCAACCTCGTTCTGGAGCAAGGCGAGGCCTATCGAAAAAGCCTGATGGCGCGGGCACGCGACCTCGGTGTCCAGGACCATGTCGTCTTCGTCGACCAGTTCGTCGACGTGGCGACGCTGCTCGGCTTCATCGCGATGTGCGACGTCTACGTCACGCCCTACCTCAAGGAGGCGCAGATGACGTCCGGCACCCTGGCCTACAGCTTCGGAATGGGAAGGGCGGTCGTCTCCACGCCCTATTGGCACGCGCAAGAGCTCCTGGCCCATGGCCGCGGCGTCCTCGTTCCGTTCGGCGACCCGACCGCCACCGGTGACGCGATCGCGACGTTGCTGACCGATGATCGGCAACGGCAGGCGATGCGCGAGCGCGCCTACTCGATCGGCCGCTCGATGACCTGGGAGCGGACCGCGCAGCGCTATCTCGCGACGTTCGAAGGCGCCTGGAGGAGGGGTCGCCTTAGGGTGGTCGCCCGGCACGATCAGGTGGCCCTCCTGCTCAAGAATCCGCCTCTGCCGCAGATGCAGCTCTGCCACTTCCTGTCGATGTGCGACGATACCGGGCTTTTCCAGCATGCCGTCCATTCCGTTCCCAATCGCGCCCACGGCTATTGCGTCGACGACAATGCCCGGGCGCTGTTGGTTGCTTGCGCGCTCAACGGTCCGGGCGAGCAGCGCCTGTCCGAAGATGTGACGGCCCGCTTCGCCGCCTTCATCCAGCACGCGTGGAATCCCGATATCCTGCGGTTCCGCAATTTCATGAGCTTCGATCGGCGATGGCTCGAGGATCACGGCTCGGAGGACAGTCACGGTCGCGCGCTCTGGGCCTTGGGCGAGTGTGCCCGCGCCGACGCCAGCCCGTCGCGGCGGCGCTGGGCCGCCGCTCTGTTCATCGAGGCACTGCCGGCCGTCGCGGACTTCACCTCGCCGCGCGCCTGGGCCTTCACGCTGCTCGGACTGGACGCCTATTGCGCCGCGGCCGCGGGCGACTGCGCCGGGCCGGCCCGAGGGTTCGTCGACGAGCCGGCCGACGAGTTGGAGCCTTCGGCGTTCGCCGGAAGCATCCGGCATCGTCTCGCTGACAGGCTGATGGCCCTACTGTCGGCGGTCGAGACCGAGGATTGGCCGTGGTTCGAGGAAGGCCTCGCCTATGACAATGCCCGCCTGCCCCAGGCCCTGATCGTGACCGGCGCGGCTCTCGGTGCTCCGGCGATGGTCGCAGCCGGACTGAGGTCCCTGCGATGGCTCATGACGCTGCAGACCGCCCCCTCGGGGGTCTTCAGGCCGGTCGGCACGCAAAGCTTCGGCGACAGGCGCGCGCGGCCTCTGGCATTCGACCAGCAGCCCCTTGAGGCGACGGCGACGATCGCGGCGTGCCTCGCCGCGGCACAGGTGGACGATGATCTCGCATGGCAAGCGGAGGCGCGGCGCGTGTTCGCCTGGTTTGTCGGCGGCAACGATCTGGGCTTGTCGCTGGTCGACCAGGAGATCGGCAGCTGCAGAGACGGGCTGCATCCCGGCCATCTGAACGAAAACAGGGGCGGTGAATCGGTGGTTTCCTATCTCCTCGGCTTGGCGGAGATCCGCCAGCTCGCGTGCGCTGACACAGGCCGCGTGGAACTCGCGCCGCTGCACGCCTTTGCCGAGTGAATTCAATGGAAGCTGATACTGAAACCGAAGACGCGCCGCCCCACAACAAGGTGCTGTGCCGGCAGCCGCTCTGCCTTCGACCCGATCCGGCGAGGGTGGTGGTGCGCCCGTTCCGGCCGGCGACCGAGCCGCGCGACCTGAATCCGACCGACAAGACGCGGGCGAACCATATCGTCGACCGCGTCCTTGCGCTCGGGCCCGAAATGGCCGCCGCCCAGCTGGCCGAGGTTCTCGAGAACTTCGAAGGTCGCCATCGCAACCTGCTGGCGATCTTCGAGATGCGCGCAGGAGAGATGGAAGACGCCTTCGCCGCCCACGTCACGTTCACCAACACCCAACGGCAGCTGATAGGCGCGTATTTCCTGCATGAATATTCCTTCGAGGCCGCGGCCCTGTTCAATCCGAGCATCGTCCCCCATCCCGACCAGTCCCTGGCACCCGAAGGGGGGTGCCGCTTCATCCTCAGCCTTCGGGCGGTCGGGGAGGGACACATCTCCAGCCTGACGTTCCGATCGGGATCGATCACGGCCGACGGCATCGTGAGCGTCGATTCGACGGCACGTCTCGCCTCGATCCCGACCGTGCGAAATCGGACAACGGGGCCTGCCGGAGACGATGTCGAAGTGATCTTCAGCTCCGAGGAGGAAATCAGCGAGCGGGTGATCTTCCCCGTCACCGCCCTCCAATCCAACGGTATCGAGGATGCCCGCTTCGTGGAGTTCGACGAGGCCGGGCAATCAATCTTCCGGGCAACCTACACCGCCTACAGCGGTCTCGGGATCCGGTCCGAGCTGATCGAGACGACCGATTTCGTATCGTTTCACATGTCGCCCTTGCGGGGCACGGCCACCCGCAACAAGGGCATGGCCCTGTTTCCACGACGGATCGACGGGCACTACGCCATGATCGGCCGCCAGGACAACGAGAACCTCTATCTGATCTACTCCGACGACATCTACGCCTGGAACGGCGGTCAGGCCATCATGCGCCCCGAGTACCCCTGGGAATTCGTTCAGATCGGCAACTGCGGCTCGCCGATCGAACTCGACGAGGGCTGGCTGCTCCTGACCCACGGCGTCGGGCCGATCCGGAAGTATTCGATCGGTGCTGCCCTCCTGGACAAGCAGGATCCGTCCAAGGTCCTCGCGCGCTCGCGCGAGCCCTTGATCCGGCCCGAGCCTCTCGAGCGCGGGGGTTACGTTCCGAACGTGGTCTACACCTGCGGTGCCATCCGGCACGCCAATCGGATCATCCTGCCTTACGCGGTCTCCGATACCTTCACCACCTTCGCTACGATCGAGATCGCCGCGCTGCTGTTGGCGATGGAAAGCCCGTGACCGCGTAAATCGACAGCCATTCAACGACCGCATGGGTATCGGGCTCTACGCGAGCTTCGCGCACCCAGCGACGACCGGCGGAAAAGTCGGACCGACGGTGATCGCCACGCGTTCCCCGACTGCGTGCGCGAGGTGGGCGGCGGGGCCACCTCGACCTTGGACCTCACGCGTGAACGTCAGTGGTTGCATCTCCCGCCTCTCCAGCCCGCCTGGACACCTTCACTCGGTGTCCACGGAACCCGGCACAGCAGGCCAGGGAGATCTGACAGACGAGGCTGCGCGCGGCCCCGGTCGGTCATCGGGCATCTTCGACGCGTTGCTGCCGCTGCGCTTCGGCGACGGCGTCCCCCAGGGTCGTGTAGCTGAATCTGCCGAGGCGGAAGCAGTCGATGGATACCTTGGTGATTCGGTACCTGGCCATTTTGCTCGCCTCGTCCGGAGTGACGGCCTGAGCCGGCGCGTCGCGGCCCGTCGGTTGCATCTGGCATTCTCCTGTCGAACTTCACTGGGTCGGGGCCTCCCGGCGGCGGGTCCGCACCCGATCGCATCGCCGGCTCCCTCGGGAGGGTGGTCTTGTGCGGTCGCGATCCCGAAGGAAAAGGCCAAGGTCCCGAGAGCAGCGGCGCGGGTCACCCCTCAGTGCCGCGCCGAGGCAGACCTCCGATCCATGGCGCGTCCCGCGACCATGACGTTGGCGGCGAGCGGCTCGCCGTATTTCTTCCTTGGAAGAGCTCGCAACTTCCTCGCGACATCGCCGAAGGTCGCGCCGGCGGCGATGCCGAACGACAGGACCTGGCGGTCGAACACGATTCGCAAGCGGCAATCGTCGGTGGGGTTGGCGTGAGCGGAAGGCATGGTTCCCTCCTGGGTGCGGTGTCGACGGGACGCCCTGGAGCGGTCGCCGGCTTCCCTGCCGTGACGACCGCCTGGATCCGGGCGAATTGCTCGCGCCGACGTTGCGCCGGGCGGTGGGACCATTCGGATGATCCTGTCCAGGGCGAAGAACCAGATTGGCGGCGTGCGATGCCGGGGCGGGAGGCTCGGATTCTACCCAGGGGCGGCGGACTGGCCGGTCGTGGCCTGGGGCTGGCTCGCGGCCGGCGGCTCGTCGGCATCGTCCCGGGTGGCGGCCAGCGCCAGGCGGGCCAGTTCCGGAAGCGACTTCGAGCCGGTCTTCCTCATGACCGCGGCCCGGTGGTTCTCGACGGTGCGCTGGCTGATGCCGAGGTCGGCGGCGATGTTCTTGTTGGGGGCGCCGGCGAGAATCATTTCCATGACGGCCCGCTGTCGCGCCGTGAGGCGCGCGATGCGGCGGGCGGCGTCGTCCTGCCGGGCGGATAGCGCCGCGGTGTCCCTCGACAGCTCGAGAGCATGCGCGACACCGGCGAGCAGATCGTCGCGGCCGACCGGCTTCTCGATGAAGTCGATGGCACCGGTCTTCATGGCGTTGACGGCCATGGGCACGTCGCTGCTGCCGGTGATCATGATGGCCGGCACGCGATGGCCGGCGTCGCGCAGACGCCGGAGCAGCTCGATGCCGCTGATCCGGGGCAGGTAGGCGTCGATCAGCAGGCAGCCCTCGGCTCCGGGACGGTAGGCGTCGAGAAACGCCTGGCAGGTCGCGTAGTCCTCGACCAGCCGGCCGTCGTCCTCCAGCACGGCACGAAGTTCCGAGCGGACGGCATCGTCGTCGTCGACCACGTAGATGACCGGCGGCCGCCCGGGCGCGTCATCCGCGACCTCGGCGTGCTTCCCGCTCGCCGGCACCGGGGTCGACAGGAGCTGGCGTATCGCCCGCGTCAGCTGGTCCGCCTTGACCGGCTTGGTGAGCCGGACGCAGCTCCGCGAGTCGAGGTCCCGCAGGGTGCCGGCCGATATGTCGCCGGTCAGGATGACGACCGGGATCTGGCGGTCGAGCAGGTGCCGCAGCGCCGTCGCGACCTGGAGGCCGTCCATGCGGTTCGGCAGGTCGTAGTCGGCCAGCAGCAGGTCGGGGCGGATCGCTCCGCGCGCCACCAGCTCCAGCGCGGCGGCGCCGTCGGGTGCCGATTGCGCGCAATAGCCTCGCTCCTTGAGCAGCGTCTCGAGGAGCGAGCGAACCTCCGGTTCGTCCTCGACGACCAGGATCCTGCCGCCGGCGTGAGCCGGTTCGTCGACGCCATCCTCCCGTCGGCCGGGCTGGCGTTCGGGCCGCGTCGGATCGTCGTCGGGCGCGAGGTCGACCGCGATGGCGAAGGCCGAGCCTCTTCCGATGCGCGACCGCACGGTTACCGGATGGCCGAGCAGCAGGCTCAGGCGCTGCACGATCGAGAGCCCGAGTCCCAGGCCCCGGTTCCGCTCCCGGTTCGGGTTCTCGAGCTGGCGGTACTCCTCGAAGATCGCCTTGAGCTGGTCTTCGGGGATGCCGTGCCCGGTGTCCCATACCTCGATGCTCAGCTTGCCGGCGTGCCGCCGGCAGCCGAGCAGCACCTTGCCGCTGCCGGAATACTTGATCGCGTTCGAGAGCAGGTTGCGGATCATCTGCTCAAGCAGATGCAGGTCGGTGCGTACCGACAGGCTGCACGGCACCACCCGCAACGACAGTCCCTGCGACAGCGCCGAATAGGTGAAGGCGTCCTTGAGCCGCAGCAGCAGCTCGTCGATCCGGTAAAGGCCGACCTTGGGATGGACGATGCCGGCCTCGATCTGGTTGAGGTCGAGCAGGGTGTTCAGCATGTCCGACATGCCGCTCAGGGTCTGATCGAACATGGTGATCAGCTTCTGCGTCTTCTCGTCCTTGACCTGGGTCGCCAGCCGGCCGTTCAGCAGGGCCAGGGTCTGGAGCGGCTGGCGAAGGTCGTGGCTCGCCGCGGCGAGGAACCGCGACTTTGCGACGTTGGCCCGCTCCGCGTCCTGCTTGGCTGCCTCCAGCGCATCGGCCGCGTGCCTGCGCTCGGTGACGTCGGTGAAGGTGATCACGACGCCCTGCACGCCGTTGTCCTGGGTGCGGTACGGCAAGATGCGGCGGACGAACCAGACGCCGTTCTGTGCTTCGATCTCGCGTTCGACCGGTACGAGGGTCTGCAGCACCGCGGCGGCATCGCTCAGGAGAGCGCCGTCGGTGGCGAGCGAGTTCAGGTCGCCGATCGGCCGTCCGATGTCGCCGGGAATGACGCTGAACAGCGCCTTGGTCGCCGGGGTGAAGAAGCGGATGTTGAGGTCCGGGTCGAGGAAGATCGTCGCCACGTCGGTGCTGTAGAGCACATTCTGCAGGTCGTTGGCGGTGGTGCGCTGTCGTTCGAGCGTTTCCTGGAGCTGGGTGTTGAGGGCCGACAGCTCTTCGTTGAGCGACTGCAACTCCTCCTTGGACGTCAGGAGCTCCTCGTTGGTCGACTGGAACTCCTCGTTGACCGAGAGGGCCTCCTCGTTAACCGCGTTCTGTTCCTCGTTCGCGATCTCCAGGCTGCGGATGGCGCCTTGCAGCTCGGTCCTCGTGGCTTCCAGCTCCCGCTCGAGTTCGGCGACCCGGGTGACATTCTCCTGGGCCACCGAGGGCGCGCGCTGGTCGTCCCGCTTCGGCATGTCCACGAAGCAGACCAGCAGCAGCTGTTCGTCCTGGTGCCGGACCGGCTGCACGTCGATGCTGAACGAGATGTCCTCGCCGTCGTGGCTGATACGCCCGCCGGCAACGACGACCCGCTCGCCCGCCTGGCTGGCCTGCTGGATGGCGGACCGGAGCTTTGTGCGGATGTTCTCGCGCGCCAGGGCGAGCAGATCGAGCGTGGGCAGGCCTGCCGGCACCTGCAGGTAGCGATCGGTCGGTCCCAGGGAGAACAGGCACTCGTAGTTCGTGTCGATCAGCATCGCCGCCGGCGCGTAGGCCTCGATCACCAGTCGGCGGCAGAGCTCGACGAGGGTGCCCTGGCGCGAGGGCGCCAGGGTCGGCCCGGTGCGCAGACGCACGCTGTCGCCGGCGGCGGTGCGCATCGCGAAGGCGATCTCGCCCGGCCGGCTGCGGCCGATGCGGCGATAGATCCGTGCCGGTTTGGAGACGACCTCGAAGCGACCTTCGTCGCCGCCGACGGTCTCCGAGCCGCCGAGCAGCAGAAGGCCGCGATCTCGCAACGCGAAATGGAATAGAGCGACGGCCTTCGCCTGCGCTTCGGGGCGCAGATAAATCAAGAGGTTCCGGCACGAGATCAGGTCGAGACGCGAGAACGGCGGATCGGCGAGCACGTCCTGGACGGCGAATACAATCGACGACCGCAGATCGGGCGAAACGCGGTAGCCGTGATCCTCTTTCGTGAAGAAGCGGGCGAGCCGCTCCGGCGAAACGTCCGCCTCGATGGACTCCGGGTAGAGTCCCTCCCTGGCGTCGGCAACGGCATCCGGATCGACGTCGGAGGCGAAGATCTGAACCTTGACGTTGCGTTTCGCGGCGGCGATCTGCTCGCTGAACAGCATCGCGAGGGTATAGGTCTCCTCGCCGGTACTGCACCCGACGTTCCATATGCGCAGGGGCTGGTCTGGCGGCTGGCTACGGACCATGTCCGGAACGACCTGCTTCGCGAGAATCGCGAATACCTTCGGGTCCCGGAAAAAGCCGGTGACATTGATCAGCAGATCCTTGGCGAGAAGGTCGAGCTCGTTTCCGTCGCGCTGGAGTATCTCAAGGTAGCGCGGAGTGTCGTCGACGTCGACGGAGGCAAGACCCATGCGCCGCTCGAGCCGACGCAGCAGCGTGCCCTCCTTGTAGTGTCGGAAGTCATGGGCGGTCTTGGATCGCAGCAGGTCGATGATGGCGGGCAGGAGTTGCTGTGTGCCGCCCGGCCGAACCGTATCCTCCTTCGCGTCGGTTGCCCGGCGCCGGGCGAATTCGGCCAGCGCGGCGGGAATTTCCGCGACCGGGAGCACGAGGTCGACGGCACCCGTGGCGATCGCGCTGCGCGGCATTCCGTCGAAGCCGGCTTCGTCCGGGTCCTGGGCAATCACCAGCCCGGATCGTTCCTTGACGGATCTCAGCCCCACGGTTCCGTCGGCACCGGTTCCGGAAAGCACCATGCAGGCGGCGCGCGCGCCGCAATCCGTCGAAAGCGAGTGCAGCAGGAAGTCGAAGGGCAGACGGGCGCCGTGTCGGGCCATGGGCTTCGAGAGGCGCAGGACGCCGTCGTCCACCGCGAGATAGCTCCCTGGCGGGATGATATAGAGGTGATCGCGCTCGACCGGCATTCCGTCCGCCGCCTGCCGCACCGTCATCGACGTGTGCGAGGTCAGCAGATCCACCATCATGCTCTCGTGGGTCGGGTCGAGATGCTGAACCAGGATGAAGGCCATGCCGAAGTCGGCGGGCAGGGCCTCCAGGAACTTGCGGCAGGCATCGAGGCCGCCGGCCGAGGCGCCGATGCCGACGACCGGAAAATTGGTGGTGAGCTGCGGCGGAACACGCGGCGCCCGGAAGCGCCGGTGCGGTGGCGGCCGGGCTGGTTCTATCTGATCGGGATGGACTCTTCGCATGCAGGATGCACCAGTGAGTGTGTTTCTGATTGAGAATGCACTGTTAGATTAACACCGCCCGAAGATCCCGGTCATTTCAATTTGTGCATCCAATCATTCGAACTATTTGGAGGGCACTGTCACGAACGCGGCGTCGACGCGGGCGGGTCGAACGGATCCCTTGACAGTCACGCCGGCGCGACCGCGGCTTTCCATTGAGCGAAGGCCTCGCCCCGGAGGGTGCGAAGTGTTTGTCGGGAGATCAGATGGCGCTGGACGTTGAACGTGTTGTAGACGGCGGCGTGAGCGGAGAGGAAGCGCTGGGTCGAACCCGATTTCTTGAAGCCACGCCACGATCGTTCCCGCCGGCGCGTCGGTTGGTGCGAGTTCTCGGCGCGATTGTTGAGGCGACCGCCGGTCACGTGTCGGTCGGTCATGCCGATCTCGCGGAGCGCCGCACCATAGGACCGGAGCTTGTCGGTCACGACCGCCGTCGGTGCAAAGCCCTGCTTGCGCACCAGGCGGCGCATCAGCTTCAGGGCGGCCCGCTTGTCGCGCCGCGGCTGCACCAGGACATCGAGGACCTCGCCCTCGGACATCGCCAAGGCCATCGGCTATGTGCAGCGGCGCTGGACCGCCTTCACCCGGTTCCTGGAGGACGGTCGCGTCTGCCTCTCCAACAACGCCGCCGAGCGCGCCCTGCGCGGCATCGCTCTCGGGCGCAAGTCCTGGCTGTTCTGCGGCTCCGATCGCGGCGGTCAGCGCGCCGCGATCATGTACAGCCTGATCGCCACCGCCAGGCTGAACGACGTCGATCCCCAGGCCTGGCTTGCCGATGTGCTGGCGCGTATCGCGACGCATCCAATCCGTCAGATCGACGATCTGATGCCGTGGAACTGGAAGCCCCAGGCCAAGACCGCCGAAGCAGCCTGAACCCCATGCAGCGGAACAAGGTCCACACCACGTCTACAGCGCCGACTACGTCGCCAAGGAACTCGACGTCAGCGAAGACCTCATCGACGACCTGACCCTTGGAATGGAGCCGGAGGATGGCGTGATATGGGTTTACGGCATCGGCGACGATCCAATCCGCGCCGCTTTGCGATGGTCCACCAGCTCGACGCCAAGCCGAGGAAGCGGGTCGCGGCGGTCCTGGAAAGCCAGAACCTGGACCAGCGGCAGACGGTCCGGTTCATCTCCGACGGTGGCGACACGGTGCGCAACCTGCAGCGCTACCTGCATGCCGAGGTCGAGCATGTCCTCGACTGGTTCCACCTCACGATGCGGATCACGGTCATGCGGCATCGCGGTCGGCCGCCGCAACTGGACCTTCGCGGATCCGACTCCGGCGGCCGTCGGGCCGCGGCCATCTACACCCTGATCGAGACCTGCAGGCTCAACGATGTCGATCCGCGCGCCTGGCTCGCCGACGTCCTCGAACGCCTGCCTGGACATCCATCGAGCAGGCTCGAAGAGCTACTGCCATGGAACTGGAACCCCATCGTCAGTCA
>Ga0070728_10000675_pt1 | contig 62095 bp, 52 predicted proteins | sample tdDd471_FD_66723 | JGI IMG/M metagenome (GOLD analysis project Ga0070728, IMG submission 66723) | Marine sediment microbial communities from the Atlantic coast under amendment with organic carbon and nitrate - tdDd47.1 | ecosystem: Environmental > Aquatic > Marine > Coastal > Sediment | place... | reverse complement strand
AGGATAATTTCATAGACCTGCTGAAGCTCACTCCAGGTGAACTGTTCAGGTACCAGCTGAAAGCCGATGGGGGTATATGAAATTTTTCCGATGAGGCGGCTGAGCAGATCGTCAAGTATTTCACCATGGTCAAAGGCCAGGGGTGCCGGGAGTTCCCTGAGGCTGAACCATTCTGTTTCAAGGGCGTCTTCTGTCGGGATTATCTTTTCATTTTTAATTTTTTCGAAGGGAACCAGGGCAAAATATGCCACGGTGATGACCCGTGTTCTCGGGTCCCGACCCGGTGCTCCGTAGGTTTTCAGCTGCTCGATGTAGACATTTTTTACATTGGTTTCACGGAGCAGCATGGCAGCGGCGCTTTTTTCGAGAGTTTCATTTTTGCTGATATCGACAAAGCCTCCCGGAAGAGCCCATTGACCTCTGCAGGGGGGGTGTTTTCTTGTTATCAGGAGCACTTTTACGTCATTGTCGATGATGGTGCAAAGGGCCACATCAACGGTAACACTGGGCTTCTGAAAAGCTTCATTGTCATAATTGGAAAGATCATCTTTTAATTCATTTTTTTTCATGGATACCACTATTCTGTATTGTTTCAGGCTGTAGACAGGGACCGGCTCAGAGCCCCGCCCTGCCTGCATGTTAATTCTTCATTCATCCTCAGGCGGTAGAGGCCCCGGTTCTGTATAAAATAGACCCCCGTGCCGTCATTGAAGAGTTGTGTCGAAGAATCTACAGGAGAATCTTCAAAAAGTTTTACAGTGCTGTTTTCGTAGAAGGCCTCAAGTGACCCATCAGCAGCAGCTACTGCCGTAAGGCCTGTAGAGAGAACCGTAATATTAATAGTATCGGATTCCCTGTTGTTGTCAATTCTAATTGAGTAGACACTGCATTCCCGGGAAATATCTCGAAAGATGGTTCGAAGACCTCACGGGCCTCCCTGGTTTTATGAAACATAGTTATATCAATATGATAAAAAGTAACGGTAGTGTGAAAAAAAGGCACCCTCAAGTGAGGGTGCCTTGAAAAACTTATTGCTGCATAAGGAGTTGAATGTATGAGGAAAGGCCTTTTACGTGAGACTGGTTCTTCCCGCCTCAAGGAGTACCGCGGCCCGTTTTTCGATTCGTCCCTTCAGGGGGGCTGATGGCCGGTAGAGTTCATTAAAGAGCTTCACGAGCAGGGAGTCTTCATCAAGGTCTGCTGTGTGGATAGACCACCTGCGGAGTATTTCCCGGGCTTTTTCGGGAGAGGTCTTGATCGACTTGTAGATGTTTCTACCTCCTTCTGAATCGGTGGTAAGGGGCCCGCAGGCAAGAGAAATCTCTGTCGCGTAAAGGGGAAGTCCCCGGTGCTGCCGCGCCTTGTGAATGTGGGGGGCAAATTCACCATGAGAGGCGGTAAAGATATAGCGAACATCCTCTCCCGTAAGTCCCGGGGTTAACACGTCAAAGAGTGTGTCAACACCATTGAGATTTGATCCGATGCACTGGGTTCCCGCGATGGTCATTACTTTTTTAAAGGTAACCCGCTTTTCAAAAAAATCGACAATGAATTTTCGTGCCCGGCCATAGCGCCGATAGAAAACAGAAGACCTTCCTTTCCCTTTTTTTTCGAGAGGAAGTTGGTCTGATATGCCCTCCAGATGTGTGCAGAGTTCCCGGTACTGGTCGTCTGAATCCATCTTCTGCAGGTCTGTATATCCCTTTGCCTGGATCATCCCGAGGCCCCGGTATCCCTTTGTCAGATCAAGTGCTCCCGAATCGGAAGTTTCGCCCCGGGCAATATAATCGGTTGTATATTCCATGCCGGTTTCCATGGCAAGAAGGGCCAGTTCAAGGGAGGAGACTGAAAGCCTGATGCCCCGCTCCCGGCTGATCCGGTCTCTGAGGGCGGTAATGGCCGAGTTGGTAACATCAACAGGGGCTCCCGCCGGCCAGAGAGTATTGTCCTGTCGATAGAGAAGGCGGACCCACCGGCTCTTTTCAGGCTGCAGGGGAAATCGGTCAGCAGTCTTTTGGTAATTTGTAGCGGGAGTTCTGGTCAGAGAGAGAAGCCGTGAGTGTTTTCCCATCATCAGGTGATGATGTACCGCATTGACGAGAAAGAGTGCCGGAACACCATCGATGAAATGATCGAAAACATTGACCAGTATCCGAAAAGATTTTTTTCGCCGGTCCCAGGTTATATCCATCATGACGGGTTTCGAATAGTCCCGTTCTTCGGTAAAGTTAATCCGGTAGCCTGTATGTATTTCCTTTGAATGAGATACACTTCCTTCAATTACTAAAAGGTCAGGCTCAATGACTATATCAGAAAAATGGGCGCGGCACAGTTTTATCGCCTGAAGGGCCCTCTGCTCAATGGAGTCTATGGACGTGTAGAGGGGGGCCTTGCCGTGAACCTCAAGACCGACTTCAAAGTGCTTGCAGTACCTGATTTTAATATTTTCCCAGCCGTAATCAGGAGAAACGAGCCCTGCTTTTTCCATGAGGAAAAATCCCGGGGCCTTCAGAAATCCGTTAACATGTACAATGGTATCAAGCATGATGCATCTCCTTGATTTTCCCTGCAGTAGCTTCAGGGCAATCTGATCGAAGCTATTTAAAAAATTCAGGATCGGCAACCGGGAGAGGGAATTTTTTTAAAAAAGTGCAGGATGCTTGGACGGTTTCTGGGATACCTGATTTTGTAATGCGGGTGCTTAATGAAGAGCCTGAAGGCCTAGAAGTTCTTCGAAGGGGGTAGTGCGCGTCTGAGAGGATTCGAACAGCTGACATTTTGCGTGAGCCTCCGGGAAAAAATGAACCGATTATCAGATGAAAAGGTCTAACAGTTAATATATGATTTATTGTATACATTAATTTAATTAGTCGATAGATATGAAAAAAAGTATAACTGTAATCCTGGTATTAACAACATCTCTCCTCTGCGGGAATAGTAATAGTGAAGCTTTAAACTGGCACCAGTGCCTCGGTTTAACACTTCGGAACCACCCTGGGCTGCAATCAGCACGAGAAAAGATTAAACAGTCAAAAGCAGGCAGGGGCATTGCCAGAAGTCTTTTTCTTCCCGCTTTAAACGGTACTGCGTCACTTAGTAAGACCAAAAGTGACAATGAATCGTATAGTTCATATAGCTACGGTTTGACAGTTGAACAGCTTGTTTTTGATGGATTCAATTCAGTTAATTCTTATCTTAAGGCCGGGGTCGATATTGATACTGCTCTCTATGATTACCTGGTTGTCGAATCCAATACACTCTACACAACCAGAATTGCCTTTATCAACCTGTTGAAGGCTCAGAAATATATATCTACAGCTGAATCGATCCTTAAACGAAGGTCCAGTAATTATAAACTGGTGAAGATGAGATATAGGGCGGGAAGAGAGCATATCGGCTCTGTGCTGTCGTCAGAGGCTGATAAGGAAAATGCCAGGGCTGACTTCAATCAGGCAAAGCGTAACCTGAAGCTTAAACAGAAGATACTCTATGCTTCCATGGGCTTGACCGGAAAACTTTCTGTCCCCGTAGTAAAAGGGTTAATGGGCATATCTGTCAATACAAAGGAAAAGCCTGATTGCCGTAAGCTGGCAGAAAGAAATCCAGTGTTGAAAAAAATGATCTCTCTCCGGGAATCTGCTGCTTATGACAAAAAGCTTTCATACAGCGGTTACTATCCCCATGTGTACGCTTTCTTGAATGCCGATGCCTCAGGGGTTAACTGGAAGGAAAGTGAAAAAAAGATATCAGCGGGTGTAAGTATGAACCTGTCGCTGTTCGAAGGTGGAAAGACTTATTATTCGGTAAAAAAGGCGAAGTCTCAATACCGCCAGGCCCTCTATGATGAGAAAAATACACGCCTTGATGTTGTTATGATGCTTGAAGAGAAATGGTCAGATCTTTTGTATAAAGGGGACAGGGTCAATGTACAGGCAAAATATTATAAAGCTGTCAGGGAACGGGCAAAGATTGCCGAATCGCAGTATTCAATTGGCCTCATCACATTTGATAACTGGACAATTATTGAAGAATCTCTTGTGACTATTACACAGAAATATCTGGAATCCAGGATAGACCTGCTCCTGGCAGAGGCTGAATGGGTGCAGGCAAAAGGGGAAATCTATGTCACTGAAAAATAAAAAAACAGTAATAGTTATATCAATTGCTGTGATAGTTCTTACCGGTATTACTTTCTTTTTTTTTAAAGGAAGTAAAGGAAGTAAAGGAAAAGGATCTGAGCAGGTTAAATTTATGCATCCCCGGCGGGGTACTGTAAAACTGAGTATATCCACTACCGGCATAGTGCAGCCACAGAACAGACTGGAGATGAAACCACCCATGAACGGCCGGGTTGACCGGATACTGGTAAAGGAAGGCTTTCGTGTTAAAACAGGCCAGGTGCTTGCATGGATGAGCTCAGAAGAACGGGCTGCCCTTATAGACACGGCTCGTTCAAAAGGTAAAGAGGCGGTTCGGTACTGGAAAAATGCCTACCAGCAGATACCCCTTATCTCACCTATAAGCGGAACCGTCATTGTGCGTGACATTGAGCCGGGGCAGACTATAACCACTACGACTGCCGTTCTGGTTGTTTCAGACAGGCTGATTGTTGAGGCTGATGTTGATGAAACCGACATCGGCAATGTTAAGCGTGGTCAGAAGGCCATTATTACCCTTGATGCCTATCCTGATGTTGTTGTTGAAGCAAGGGTAAGTCATATTTCTTACGAATCAACAACAGAGAACAATGTCACGGTTTACAAAGTGGATATTGTGCCTGATGAAGTACCTTCAGTATATCGTTCAGGGATGAGTGCCAACATAGAAATAATTCAGGAGTTAAAGGAAGACTGCCTTTTGCTGCCCGATGACATTATAAAATCTGATGACAATGGCAAATTTGTGCTTATAGCGGGTAAGGGGAAAGACGGCATGATACCGGAAAAAAGATACGTAGAGACCGGCGTGACTGACAAGAGCAGTATAGAAATTTTAAAAGGTCTTTCAGAGAAAGACAGGATAATTATTAGAAAGCAAAAGGGAATGTTTCATCTTGAAGAGTCATCTGTTCATTCTAAAAATCCATTTATGCCGAAACGTCCCCGGCGGGGGAATGGCGGAGGGCCAAAGAGACCATAATGATTAAGCTGGAAAAGGTATCACGGACTTATCGTAACGGTAAAGCGGAAGTATATGCCCTGAAAGACATATCCCTTGAAATCAATGCTGGTGAATTTGTTGCTATTATGGGGCATTCCGGTTCAGGTAAATCAACACTTTTAAATATTCTCGGCTTTCTTGATAAGCCTGATTCGGGAACGTATACAGTTCTCGACAGGGAAATTAATAACCTGACAGATGATGAACTATCTACCCTGCGGAACCAGGTTTGCGGGTTTGTGTTTCAGCAGTTTCATCTTTTGCCCAGGATAACAGTTCATCAGAATGTATCGCTTCCACTCATCTATTCTGGAAAGGAACAGGACCACGAAGCAATTGCCGCCCGCATAAAAGACGTGGGTCTTGACCACAGGTCAGGTCACCTGTCAAACGAACTGTCCGGGGGGGAGCAGCAGCGGGTGGCCATCGCCCGTTCCCTGGTCAATGAGCCCCTTATTCTTTTTGCTGATGAGCCGACGGGGAATCTCGACTCAAAGACAGAAGAGGATATTCTTTTAATATTAAAGGATCTCCACAAAGCAGGCATGACAATTATTATGGTTACCCATGAAATAGAAATCGCCAGTCATGCTGAACGAATTATCTACATGAAAGACGGAGAGATTGTATCAGATAAGCGGAGAGAAAAGTCCCAAAAAAAGAAAAAGTTTCCTGATCCTCCGGCAGGCAAAGAGTTTTTTGTTGACCACAGGCCGGTTCTGAAGATTACCGGTCTCAGGAATTTTTTTGTCCAGGCGGCAGCTTCAATTTTTAATCATAAAATGAGGTCTTTTCTTTCCATGATCGGGATACTCTTTGGTGTGGCGTCAGTCATTGCCATGCTGGCCATCGGCCAGGGGGCGCAGTCAGCCATGGAGGAAGACCTGAAGGGGCTCGGCTCAAATATATTGAGGATACAGCCTGGACCACACAGGTCCCGCCATGTAGCCCTGGCGGCAGGAACCGTGACCCGGTTTATTCACAGGGACGCTGAAGTGCTGGAAAAGTTAAAAGAGGTAAAGTATGTCTCACCCATGGTTAACGGGAAAGTTCAGGCAGTGTATGGTAATAAAAATACTTCCACAAGCCTTATGGGGGTTGGCCCGGTATATGAATTAATCCAGTCATCAAAACCAGTAGCAGGGCGCTTTTTTGATTCCATGGAAAATAAAAAAAGAGAAAAGGTTGCGCTCCTGGGAGTTACTGTTGTGAAAGAACTCTTCGGTACTAAAAATCCTGTTGGAAAAACAGTGAAAATAAACAGGATTCATTTTCGGGTTATCGGAGTCCTTCCTCAAAAGGGACATTCCTTTCATCAGGACAAAGATGATATGATTGTTATCCCTATTAACACTGCCATGTACAGGGTTCTGGGAAAAAAGTATATTGATGATATTGAAATTCAGGTGAGGTCACAAAAACTGATTAAGGGGGCCATTGAGTCGATAAGAGCCCTTTTGTCAAAATATCATCCCCCAAAAAATGGTGAAGATGAATTTAGAATCAATGATATGACAGAAATTCGAAAAGTGCTCACCGGCACGACCAGGACAATGAGTATGCTCCTGGGTATTGTTGCTGCTGTTTCACTTATTGTAGGCGGCATCGGGATAATGAACATCATGCTGGTAACCGTAAAGGAACGGACACGGGAAATCGGTGTCCGGAGGGCCATCGGGGCCTTTAGGAGTGATATAAGGATACAGTTTTTAATTGAATCTGTGATGCTGACTTTTTTCGGCGGTATTGCCGGTATAGTTACTGGTTCTCTTGTTTCCCTGCTCCTGTCCAGTATCGCAGGCTGGGCGATTGAAATTTCAATTTTTGCTATAATTTTATCAACATCGTTCTCAATAGCGATAGGGCTGCTCTTCGGCCTGTGGCCCGCCTACCAGGCTTCTCTGTTGAAACCGGTTGAGGCATTAAGGTATGAATGAAAATGCTGCATTGAGACTTAAAGTTCCCTACCCCTTTAAAAAGATTGTCAGGATTTTCTTGAAACATCAGGGCAAAAAAATAACCCCTGAAACAATCAGGGGTTAGTGCGCGTCTGGCAGGATTCGAACCTGCGACCTACGGATTCGTAGTCCGGCACTCTATCCAGCTGAGCTACAGACGCATTTATATATCAACTCTGCTAAAATACCGGGATACCACGGGAAAGCTTGTCTGTTTCTCTTTCTGCTGTAGTACGGTTCCGGCGATACAGAGGCTGAAGTACACGATTTGAGCCAGGTAAATTAAAACGGTCAGGATCAGTTTCATGACCCATGAACTTTCAGGGAAAATGGTTTTGATAAATGAAAGTCCGGTAAGCACCAGGGTAAAAAAAGCTGCGGTAATAAAAGCCTGTTTCACGTGAAAACGGATGTTTTCATTTTCAGGCCATATGGCCATGGAAAACATCCATCCGAAAAAGGGGAAATAGGTGAGTGTTGTCAGCTTTTCTTTCATGGTTTAATTATTCGGAGAGGGAGGGATTCGAACCCTCGGTACCAATGAAGATACAATTGCTTAGCAGGCAACCCCCTTCGGCCTCTCGGGCACCTCTCCTTTGCAAAGGGTACGTTAAAAAATGTACCCATCATGCTTGTTGAAATAATTCGGAGAATGGGGGATTCGAACCCCCGGGGCTATTAACCCAACGGTTTTCAAGACCGCCTCCATCGACCACTCGGACAACTCTCCGTGAGCAAACCTATAGATTTGCCGATTCTTGTCAAATAATTTTTTAAGAACTGACGATTTCGGTGCCAATTCCCGCATCTGTGAAGATTTCAAGGAGTACCGCATGTTCAACACGGCCATCGATAATATGGGTTTTATGTACCCCTGATTTGAGGGCATCAAGGCAGCAGTTTACCTTTGGTATCATCCCCCCTGAAATTATCTCATCTTTTATCAGTTTCGGCACTTCATTGTCTGTCAGGGTCGAAGCGAGTGTATCCTGTACCTTTACGCCCTCAACATCGGTGAGGAGGATGAATTTTTCAGCCTTCAGGGCCTCGGCGATCTTTCCTGCGGCTATATCGGCGTTAATGTTAAAGGTATCTCCCGCCTCGTCGACGCCGATGGGGGCGATAACCGGTATGAAGAGGTCCCGGTCGAGGGTGTCGAGAATTTCAGGATTTACCTTTTTTACCGTCCCGACCTGGCCGATGTCAATTTTTTTACCTTTTTCTTCGTGGTATATTTTTTCAGCGATAATGAGGTTGCCGTCTTTACCTGAAAGCCCGACAGCCCGGCCGCCGACACGGTTGATGTTATTGACGATTTCCTTGTTTACCTTGCCGACCAGGACCATTTCGACATATTCCATGGTCTCATGGTCGGTGACACGCATTCCCCCGGCAAATTCGCTTTTTTTTCCCACCTGGTCTAAAAGCTGGCCAATCTGGGGCCCGCCGCCATGAACAATGACCGGGTTAATGCCCACCAGTTTCAGGAGCACCATGTCCATGGCAAAGGAGCGGCGCAGCTCTTCTTCTTTCATGGCGTGTCCGCCGTACTTTATAACGATGGTTTTTCCTGAGAATTCCTGTATGTAGGGAAAGGATTCTGTGAGTGTGCTGACTTTTTCGATGTATTTTTTCATGGCTGTCCCGTTTATTTTTTATTGAAAGTAACCAGTACCGGGGCGGTACTGACAGTCAATTGCTTTTTGGGATACCCGGGGATTGTAAACTTCCTGAATAGACCTGTCAAGCACTGCTGAAAGGGCTCTCAGGTTTTATTATTGCCATTGGTTCCTCCTGCTGATACAATACTGTAAAGGAAGACGGGGGCTTCTGACTTCCTGCATAAAAAAAGGAGTATAGTGCCATGAGGGGAGTTTTTGCCACAGCAGCATTGTTTTTGCTTTTTGTTTCATCGAGCCTTTTCGCGGGAGTACCCCTGGGGATTCTTCCCTTTAAGGGAGTCAGGGCGGTGAAAAAAGTAGAAGGATCCATCAAAGAGGCCCTGGTTAAGGCCGGGGGCGTGACTGTGCTTGCAGACAGCGTCATGAAGGAAATCATCAAGCGTCAGGAAGCGGCTCAGAGCCTCGGGTCTGCCTATCATGATATATCGAAGCTGAAGGTCGCCGAGTACCTTCTTGAGGGAACTTTTGAGGGGAAGTCACTGCGCCTCAAGGTTATCGATGTCAATACCGGGGCACTGGTCTTTAATCAGGCTATTGCGGTACAGGGAAGGGCCTATCGTATAACTGATGCAGCGCGGAAGATTCGCCAGGCGGTCATTCTTCACGCGTCATCAAAAAAACGGGAAGTCCCTGAAGATGTCGCCCCCTATATGGATTATCTCAAGGAATTTACCCGCTCTCTTGGCAGGGGAGACGCGGCAAGTTACCCATATCTTGTTTTTTATTACGGGGGGAAGTATCAGCACCCCCATCCGAAGAATCTAAAACTGGTGGAAACAGCTTCGATATTTCTCAAGGTTGTGCGGCCGAACCTGGTACGTTCCCGTCTTGTCTATGTTAGCGTAAAGAGTAAGGCCCCCTGGGCATATATCAGCGTTGTCGCCATTAAGCTGGGAAGAAAGACCATGCATCGTTTTGGGATTATTGAACTTCCTGATGGATCTATCGGAATCAGTATATACGAACCTGATAAGTAAGCTGGGAAAGTGTGCCGGGGGCTCTGAGCCTCAGGTGGGCAGAAGGGTGTATTTTCTGTTGTTGCGTGCAATAGTCGAAATTAGTTGACATTGGAAGTGTCATGGTATTAATTAATATTGACTAAAAACAAGTGAATCTATAGGCTATTGATTGACACGTCAATCAATTAGGTGGGGTTATGAAAAAGTCAGCGTTATTTATTATTAGTGCACTGTTTATTCTTAGCGGATGCTCTGAGCAGGGTGAAGTGGTATCTCTTACCGGGGAGTGGGAATACCGGAAAGATTTCAAAAAAACATGGCTCTCCGGCGCGGCGCCCGGGGCGTGGGATAAAACTGAAGTGCCAGTTATGGTTAAAAATATACCGGGTCTTGAAGAATACCGTGGTCTATTGACTTTTCGCAAGGCCCTTCCCCGGGAAATTGTCTCAGGCTTCAGGGCGGGGAAGGGGTATGCCTTCAATTCGGGAGCCGTGACCAGCGCGGGGGATATTTATTTTAACAATAAGCTTCTCGGATCTGTCGGCTCCATTGAACCCTATCATCACAGCAATGATATATGGCTGCTGAAAAGTCTTCCGGCGGGGAGTTTTAATCCGGATGGTGATAATTATATTTATATTGTTCTCCTGGTAACAACAGCTATTGCTGAGGCAGGCGTTAAGGGCCCTGATATTTTTATCGGTGGTGTTGATTCTGTGCTGGGAAAGTATTACTCTGATGCAATTATAGATTTTATTTTAATCGGTATATATTTCTTTGTAGGATTCTATCACCTGATTCTCGGGGCGCGGCGCCTCAGTGAGAAGCATTACCTCTATTTTGGTATTTTCTCTGTTTTGATCTCCCTGTTTTTAATTGCTAATATGGATGGCCGGGGACTGGTATTTGACAATACATCTGATGTGCTCTACTTCTGGCTCGACAAGGGCCCCCTGGTTTTGATGGTTCCTTTTTTCACTTTTTTTATTTCCCAGCTTTTTCACAACCGGCATACTAAAATATCAATCGGTATTGCTGTCTATTCGGGGTTGATATTGGCCTATGCCTTTGTTTCCCAATTTTATGTCAAGGAGGCCGGCAGTTATATGCTTGATTTTTTCTTTGTCGGGCTGCTTTTCTGTTTCGGGTATATTCTTTTTGAAACCATTCGGGAAATTATCAGAAAAAATATTGATGCTATTATTCTTATTGCCGGCCTGGTTGTATTTTTTGCCGGGGGCATTCAGAATGTACTCATTAATCTGGGAGTCATCCAGAGTAAATCTGTAATGCAGTTTACCTTCATGGTATTTATAATTGGTATTGTTTTTATTCTGGCAAACCGCTTTATCAATATAAACCGTGAAACCGAAGAGCTCAATGAAGAGCTTGACCAGAAGCTTGAACTGCAGGAAAAGCAAACAATCCGCCTGGAGACTATCCATGGGACCGTGGTTGGTGTTACTGATACACTTTCAGTCTCCGCCGAAGAGATGGGATCCGCCTCTACTTCCTTTGCCGATAACGCTCAGACCCAGGCCTCTTCTGTCGAGGAGATGTCGGCATCCATGGAAGAGCTGATGGCGGGAGGAGAAAGTATGGTGGAAGTTGTCAACAGCCAGACAGAAATGCTCGGTACCGTAACCAGCAGACTGACTGACGCGGTTGACGCGACCCGAAGGGCGGCAGAAGATATGGCCGATGCCCTTACGGTCAAGGATTACCTGAATAAGACCATTACTGAGACCGGGGAAGGTATCAACGAAGCGGCGGGCGCCATGAAATCCGCGGTTCAGCGTTTCGAAGAGATGAACCGGGTCAGTGAAATAATCAATGACATTGCCGACCAGATTAACCTTCTGTCATTAAATGCGGCAATCGAGGCGGCCCGGGCCGGTGAAGCGGGCCGTGGTTTTGCTGTTGTGGCCGATGAAATCGGAAAGCTTGCTGATAATACCAGTGAAAACCTGAAGTCCATTGTCACCCTCTTTAATGCAAGCCGTGAAGAGATAACAAATGCCAATACACGCATCGACACCTTTCAGGGAACTCTCGGCCATATGCTTGAAGGTATCACCCGCTTCGGTGAATCCATTGAGCAGGTTGCCTCATTGATAAGCAATACGACCGCGGTAACCGAGTCAGCGGGAAGTGAAATCAATATGGTCATGGATAGTGCCAACACGGTACAAAATTCAGTAGAGGAACAGCAGGTAGCTGTAAAGGAAGTAACTGAAGCCCTCCAGGGAGTTAATGCTATCAGCCAGGCAATCGCTTCAGGTTCTGAAGAGCTTACCAGTAGTATCTTTGATGTGACCGATTCTATTGATCAGCTTAAGAAGATTCTTGAGGGGACCGGTGAAGAGGGAGAGACCGGGGTGTAATGATAGTCATACTCTCAGCCGGAGGGTGTGATTCCTGCATTTAATTGAAATCATATATGAGAAAAGGACCGAAGAGTATATCGGTCCTTTTCTGTTGCCCAATGGTTTTATTATCTTTTCTTTGTGCTGATTTTTTGAAAAAAATATTGACATTCAGGGATGCGCATGACACAGGTGTGTCACATATGGAGGCATCAGCCATGAAAAAGGAAAACAACCGCTATTCCCTCTTTGGAAATACTACTACGAAACGAGAAGCCAGAAAAATAGACGCCTGGCAGAAGGGACTGGCAAAAAAATTCAGCTATGACCCTGATGAAACCTACGCCCTTTCCCTTGAAGATAATCCCTACCTGTGGGCGGAGTTCGGTTTAAAGGATATTGTCCGGAGTGATCAGGGAAAGCCCCTTAATATAAAAAAATCAGTTGTCTGCGGCACCATACGGATGGGATTCGGGCATTACCGGATTGCAATGGCCGGTGCTTCATGCGCCCGGGCAATGGGTTTTACTCCCCTCTGGCTCGATTATCTTTCAATACCCGGGATCACCACCGACATGATTGCAGATTTTGAAAAGACCTACAGCATGTTTTCCAAGCTTTCTCAAAAGAGCAGGTTTTTTAATAAATACCTCTGGGAACCCCTCACCACGGGAGAAAACGCCACGTCCATGGTTTCTTTTATTTTCAACAGCATGATATTGACCTGGCCATGGAAATATTTAAAGTCGAGTTTAAAGGAAGTCAAAACAAGCCAGATGTTTGCCTCTCTCTTTCAGGCCCTTCCTTCTGATGTACCGGTGCTTACCTCTCACTTCTATAACACCATGGGCGCTGTTGCCGGGGGTATGAACAATGTCGTCAGTATGGTCTTTGATAACTGGCCCCTTGCATTTCAACTTGTTGAGGGGGCACAGCATGGCATTCAGTCGCCGTCAGCATATTACGGCTTTCGAACATTGAAGGGCTTCAATAAAAAAAATGCTGTAATGAAGCCGGCGGATTCTGATGCGGTTCACTTTGTCGGGCATCATGTTGACCATGAGATTGTTGAAAATATCGAAGCTGACTGTTCACTCCGCTTAAAGCGCATGAAGAACGATGAGCCGCGGCGACTGCTTCTCACCATGGGGGGCGCGGGAGCCCAGCGGGAGCTTTTTCAATCAGTGGTTGAGCATTGTCTCCCCCTTATCAGAGAAAATAAGATGACTCTCTTTGTAAACCTGGGGGATCATAAGGGCAACTGGGAATGGCTGCAAAAACAGCTGAAGGGAAATGAAGATATACTCCATACGCATTTATCATGGGATGATACAAAAGATTTTACCGATGGTATTCGTAAAAAGCCGGTTGAAGGGCTTCATGTTTTTCTCCACGACAACGTTTTCCATGCCGTCTATTCGACTAATTACCTGATGCGGGTGGTCGATGTGCTGATTACTAAACCGAGTGAGCTTTCTTTCTACCCGGTGCCGAAAATATTCAATGAACGGGTCGGAGGCCATGAAATGTGGGGGGCAATCCGTGGTGCCGAGGTCGGTGACGGTACACCGGAAATGCGTACTATTCCTCATCTGCTTCAGGCAATTGACCTTATGGTAGATGAGAACGATCTGCTGGAAATGTACTGCAGCAGCATTGTGAAAAATAAGAGTATCGGTCTCTATGACGGGGCATACAAATGCGTTGAACTGGCTACGGGAAAAAAATGGAACAGAAAAGTTCAAAAAAAATAATAGTACCACCACGGCAGGGTATCTTTAGGTGAGTGCGGGGTTGCCTGCAGTTGTCTGTATGAATGCAAAAAACATTGACATATTGGATGCATGATCCTTCTTCAACATCTGACCCCCTTATACTGCGGGCTGCTCTTTTGGGCAGTCCGCACTAATTTTTTGCTGTGACGAGGTAGTATTATGAAAGCTAAAAAACGAATTGCCCTGGTTGCCCACGATAACCGGAAACAGGACCTGGTTGAATGGGCTGAATGGAATTTCATGGAGCTGATCAACCACCAGCTTACCTGTACCGGAACAACCGGGAGGCTCGTCGAAGAGGCAGTCTACCGCTGTTGTAAAAAAGACGACCTTGACTGTAGTCTTGAAATTTCAAAACTGAAGAGCGGCCCCCTGGGGGGAGACCAGCAGCTGGGAGCCCTGATCGCGGAAGGGAAAATTGATATTATGATTTTCCTCTGGGATCCCATGGAAGCCCAGCCTCATGATGTTGACATTAAGGCCCTCCTGCGGATCGGGACAGTATATAATATTCCCATAGCGACAAATCGCTCTACAGCTGACTTCCTTATTTCATCACCCCTGATGCAAAAGGAATATGATCCCGTGTTGAAGGATTATTCTTCGTATATAAAACGAAATGTTGATATGAAATAATATTTTCCCGGTAAACTGCTTGCCTTTCGGCGGTCATGTATGTGAAAATGAATACTGAAAGCGCGAAAACGGTTTCGCGCCTTCAGTATTCATGCCTGCGAGGAGACTTTCTATGATACAATATGACGGATACAATGACCTGATACAGAAGGTCTATGACAATAAACAGGACCATCTTTTTGCCGCCTGGGATACCCTCGGTGAAGATGAGCAGAAAGCGCTGCTCAGTGAAATCCAAAAAGTCGATTTTGATCAGATCGAATCACTTTTTAAACACGCAGAAGATCCCCAGGATGCGGGAGATTTTTCACCCGCCCCCTTTATCACTGTTCCCATAACCGATGAAGAAAAGAAGCGTTACGAAGACGCGCGCCGTGCCGGCATTGAACATATCAGGGCCGGTCGTGTCGCAGCCTTTATTGTCGCCGGCGGCCAGGGTTCCCGCCTCGGTTACGAGGGACCGAAGGGGATGTACCCTGTCGGCCCCATCACTGATAAGTCATTGTTTCAAATGCATGGTGAGAAAATTTTAAAATATTCACGTAAGTACGGGGTGCCGGTTCCCTGGCTGGTGATGACTTCAGAAGCGAATTATGAGGATACGGAAAATTATTTTAAAGAGATGAAGTACTTCGGCCTCGCCCCTGAAGATGTGTATATCTTCAGGCAGAACATGATACCTTCTCTTGACAGTCACGGTAAGTTGGTTCTTGAAGCCCCGGGAAAGCTTTTTCGAAATCCCGACGGTCACGGGGGAAGCCTGACGGCTCTTTATACTTCCGGCGCCCTGGGGGCGATGAAGGAGCGGGGCATTGAAACCATTTCATACTTCCAGGTGGATAATCCCCTGGTTAAGATTCTTGATCCCGTTTTTATAGGTTTCCATGTTCTTGACAATGCGGATATCTCGAGCAAGGCCCTGAAGAAGGCCTATCCCGAAGAGAAAGTCGGTGTTTTTGTCACCCTTGAGAGCGGCCGCCGCGGGGTTGTTGAGTATTCTGATCTCAGTGATGAAAAAGCGAATGAGCGTGACGAGGCGGGAGAGCTTCGCTATAGCGGTGGCAGCATTGCAATTCACCTTTTTGACCGGGGATTCGTTGAAGAGATAACTTCCGGCGCAAGCCTGACCCTGCCTTTTCATACGGCCCGCAAAAAGTTGAAAATTTTTAAAGAGGGTACGGTGAAGGAAGTTGAAGGCTTCAAGTTTGAGAAGTTTGTTTTTGATGCATTGCCCCTTACTGAAAAGAATGTTATTTTTGAAACCCTCAGGGAAGAAGAATTCGCGCCGGTTAAAAATGCCACAGGCATCGATTCTGTTGAAACGAGTCGCGACCTGATGATGGATCTTCATCGGAAGTGGTTCGCTGAACGGGACATTGCCGTACCGCCTGTTGTCAAAAGGCTTGAAATATCTCCCCTGGCTGCGGTTGAACCTGGAGACCTTGATACAGACCTTTTGATTCCTGAAAAGGAAGATGTTTATATTGATTGATACATTAATGGTATGATTTTATCGAAGGCGCGGTTTTTTTGAAGGCGCGAAAGCGCTTTCGCGCCTTCAAAAAAACCGCGCCTTCAATGAAAAACTTCAAATAGTGGGTGAATTTTTGTTATGAAAAAAACTTTTTTTATTCTCCTGTTGACCGTGATACTTTTTCCTCTCTGGGGTGCCGATAAAGATGAAAAAAAAACTGTCCTGGTTCTCGGCTTTTCGTCTCCCGTGATGGATGAAATTGAAGAACGCTTTATGCGTGAAGAAGTTTTGAGGGGCCTTGCCCGCAGGAAAGCTGCCTTTGTGTCGGTTATGGCGACCGAGGCATTGATCCGTTCACGGCAGAATTTCAGGGCGGGTTCTGTGACTGCGGCGGAAATGAATAAGATGGCTCGGGCCGCCGGGGCCACGCTGGTGATTGCGGGAAATGTAATCTGCAGCAACTGCACCAAAAAAAGTATTACAGGAATTGATCCACGGTGTATTTACCGGTGTACCATCGTCGTTTATTTTTCTGAATCGGAGAATAGCGTTTCTTTTTCCCTTGAACGGAAAGGTGAAAAAGACCGCTATCGGTTTCTTCGTGCCTTCAGCCGGGAGATTGTTGCCGCCCTGGCTGCGAAAAAGATGCTTTAGGCGCCGAGAACAAACTTGTTGTTTAAAAATTCAGTCTGCATTGGATTCAGGTCATATTTTTGTGCCGCCTGATTGATGAGCTTGATCTTGTCGAGATCGGGATTGTTTTTTAACTCTGTGCCAATAAATCGTACTGCTTCGCGAATTGAATCATCCATGCCACCCCTCCATATTAAGTGTATTGTATCGTGATATCCCTTTAAAGGGCCCGCATATGTTCAGGTTTTAGAACAGCTTCATCCCGTTTACTGATGACCTGCTGCAGCATCTGCAGAACCGCTTCTCTATCCCGGGGCAGGTTTGCCTTAATGGGAAGATAATTCGAAGCATGGTTTGACGCAAAATAGCAGTTTTTACTGACATGCATATTGTCCAGGATGTGATAGAGCTCTTCGAGAAGGCCGAATTTGTCAGGTATGGCAAATGTGCCCGCCTGGGCTTCCTGCCAGAGCTGCGTGTTGGGCAGAAGCATTACTGTCAGTGCTCCCGCGAAATCAGGGGACATTTCACCGAGAAGTTTACCCGTATCAACGGCATGCTCCCTGCTGTGTTCGACACCTCCGAGACCGAGGAGTACAGTCTGTGAGAGCTTGATATCTGCCTTCATAACTTTATGGGCCGTTTCGATCATTCGGTGGGGAAACGCTCCTTTTTTTACATGGCGCAGTACGTCTTTGTTGCCGCTTTCAATTCCCTGGTAAATTATACCGAGGCCTGCGCTTTTCAGTTCACGCAGTTCTTCAGGGGTCTTTTTTATAATTGCCTTGGCATTCCCGTAGACACCGAAGCGCTGTACTGAAGGGGCTTTCTTTTTTATATAGGCCATAATTTCAAGGATTGTTTCAGTAGGAAGTATCAGGACATCACCATCGGCAAGAAATGCTTTGTCAAAGGCTCCATAGGTCGATGCCTCATCAATATCCCGCTTGATTGTTTCCATATCCTTAATACGAAATTTCTGATCTTTGTAGGTTCCGCAGAAGGTACATTGATTATGAGAACAGCCCACGGTAACCTGAATGATCATACTGTAAGCTTCGCTTGGGGGCCTGATGACATGTCCGACGTAATCCATTGCTTCCTCGTTTTCTCTGTTGCATTCTTTCCTTTTCAGGAAGTTACACAGTCTCGCATTGAAGGGGGATTTTTGTCAAATGCAAAAATCCCTCTGGTCACAATGTAATGAAAAGAGGGGGCAGATTTCAACTTTTCTGGTGTAATACAATGGCGGTGATTTTTTTTAAGGCGCGAAAACGGTTCCGCGTCTTCAAAAGCGAGGAAACGCATCCTCGCCTTTGGAAGACGATTTAAATATGCTGATGAATGATTTTATTGCCTTCAACGATCGAATAATGGACAAAGGGGCGCAGCGGAGCGCTGACTGCCTCAAAGGCATTTTCGTATATGCCGATAAACTCGTGATTCCCTTTTTCCGCCATCATCTGGTAGACCCGGTAGGGCATGCCCGGGGTCAGGTCGTCTTCCGGGGAAAGAAAATCTGTAATCAGGTAGTTGTCCGGAACATTGTATACTGCCGCCCCTGGCAGATCTTCCCCCGCATGGCGGGCGAGAAATTCTTCAGCTGTTTTTTCATCTTTTTCAGTATCAATGGGATTATAGTATTCCCGGGGTGCAATACCGACTTCGGTTATTATTCCATCATTCACAAAGGCAAAGAGGTTGTAGATTGTTTCTTTCATGGTGGTCTCCCTTCTGCTTTATCGTTTTTTTTGACAGGGTTTTTCCAGGCTTTTCTCCGGTTTGAAAGTGTCCCGGGCTGCAGCAGTCAGCCCGGGACACAGGCTATGGCAGGAAGTAAAACTTGAACCCGGAGAAGGCTTTTTGGCCCCGTTATCTGATAAACGAAAATGGGATGGGGAAAATGAAATTTTTTTTAAAAAATTTAAAAAAAGAGGGCGCCCTCTTCCGGGGGCCGGCGATAGTTAATGCAAAAGGCTGCTCTATGCGCTCCCTTTGGAGAATATTGTACTAAAAACAGTGTTAAGGAATAGAACCTGAATTATTTAAGGATTTTTATTCTTTTTTCCTGTTCGCTTTCTAGGCCGATCATCTTGTGAAGCTGGATGTTGAGACGAACCGGGAGACGGTCATCAAGAATGCGGTCTGCCAGGTTTGAGTAGGTAATCTGGCCGTAAATGGGAGAAAAATTGACCACTGCCGGCTTATCCTTCAGGTGATTGATAAAGAAGTCCCGGGCAAAGATGTAATCCTTGTCGTCTCCGAGGACAAATTTTATCTCATCTTCCCTGGTAAGCTCATTGAGATTGTTCATGTGAAAGGATTTTTCTTCTCCGCTTGAGGGAGTTTTTATGTCAATAATCCTGCGTGCCCGGGGATCGACGCCTGTAAGGGGTATGCTGCCGTTGGTTTCGACCTGCACCCGGTACCCGAGATCGCACAGTTCGGTAATAAGGCTCAGAGCCCCTTCGTGGGCCAGGGGCTCGCCTCCTGTGAGGGTAACATGGTGGGCTTCTGGTATTTTTTTAACTTCCTTTACTATTTCTTTTATTGAAAGGAAGGTTCCTTCTTCCCGGGCATATTCGGTGTCACAGTAACGGCAGTGAAGATTACAACCGGTTAAACGGATAAAGAGAGACGGAAAGCCGGTTGTTGTCGTTTCTCCCTGGATAGAATAAAAAATTTCATTTACTTTCAGTTTCATTAAATCTCCCGGATTCAGCGTTTCTCTATTGCTGAAGTAGATGCTTGAACTTCCTCACACAAATACTTTCTCTTTTAATATAGAATAAATTGTATGAGGGAACACGGAAAAATTATCGGTTTATTAATTTTTTATCAATGGTTTTTTTTGAATCGGGACGCCTCTTTGCCTACTTTATGTACAAGAAATACTTTTATCAGGAGGGATACCATGAAAGCAGGACTGTTGATCACAGGCAGCGGGGCCCTTATTTATCTGACATCTCACGGGGACTATATGGACAGTTCCCTGATTGAAAAGTTCAGGGCCAAGGGAATCAGTAAATTTATCGCCTACGAGGTGCCTGTTGATGCTGCCTCTAAGAGGTACGCGGGTCACTATGATGTAGTTACCCGTGATTTAAAGGAGACCGATGACCTGAGAATACTCGATTATGACGGCACCAGGGCATTTAAGATGTTTTCCTTTGAAGAGCTGGGAGAGCCGTATATGTACGAAGGAGACCTGAAGGCGGCGGAAAGGAGTGCGTAATTCGTAAAAGATTCTGTGCATATACTGATAATTCGAAAAAGATGTTGCGGTTTATGTTTCCTGCCGCTATTATGCTATCGGCTTAAATAAAAAGGGCAGGAAAGTAATATGAAAAAAAAGATTATCAGTATTGTCGGATTATTAACATTTATTACTGTTGTTACCGCAACTTCGGGCCTTTATGCCCAGGGGAAAACTCCCGGTGACGGTGAAGTCAGGGAACGCCTTACCTATATTGATTCAGCTCTGAAAGAGGGCCAGTTTAATGCAAACCTGTGGTACTGGGGATGGCTTGGGGGCTATTCTACGGTTGCTGCTACTCAATTGACACTCTTTTTTGCAAAACCTGATTTGATGTCTGACACTCGTGCTCATGGCAAACAGGATAACATGACAGGTTTTATTACCGGGATACTGGGCGTTGTCGGCCTCGCTATTGATCCCATGGTTCCGGGATACGCCCACAGCAGGTTCAGGGACATGCCTGAAAACACTCCTGAAGAACGAGCAACAAAGCTGAAGCAGGCGGAGTACTGGCTGAAAAAGAGTTCAAAGCGTGAGCGTGACGGCAGGGGCTGGCTCAACCATGTGCTTAATTTTGCCGTAAACTTTACCGCCGGTATGGTTATCTGGCAGGGTTTTAACCGTCCATGGACGGATTTTTTCATTACTTTTGGCCCCGGTTTTCTTGTTGGTGAGGCACAGATTTTCTCCCAGCCGTGGCGGGCAATGGACGACTGGGAAGCCTACCAGAGAAAGTATATGATGGCCTCAATGCCGAGGCGTGATACAACGCAGGGCTGGTATATGGCCGCATTTCCCGGGGGTTTTGTCGTGGGTATGTATTTTTAATTAAAACCATCCTTTCTTCGGGCATTTTTTTGAAGGCAATATTTTTAGTGAAGGCGCGAAAGCGCTTTCGCACCTTCACTAAAAAGCCCCTTGACTTTAGAAACTTCTTCCCTTTTTACTTCCCATATAGAATAATTTTTATTTGGAAAGTCCCATGAAAAAGTATATTTTAACCAGAAGAAGATTTATCCAGTCTGCCGCAGTGGCCCTTCTTGCATTTCTGGTCCCGGATAAACTCCTGGCAAAGAAGCGAGGAACAAAGCTTCGGTATCTGAAAAATGAAGCTCTTCCGCTGATACAAGAGGGCTACCCCGGGAATCCCTTTCGTGAAGGCCGGTTTCTTAACGAAATCTCAAAGCCTGAAGTTTCCTTTAACACAATTCTCAAGTGGCGCTTTTCAAAAAACCCTCAGCGTGACGAAAAGAGAAAAGATACCTTTTCTCTTAATGTAAAAAAGGGGAATTCTTTTTTTACTGAAAAGAAAGATATGCTGGTCTGGCTTGGCCACGCTACCTGGTTTATTCGTCTCGACGGGGTTACCTTTTTGACCGACCCGTGCCTTGAGGGGCCCCTTTTTGTGAAACGCCTTTCTGAACTCCCCTGTGGTATTGATGAAATTAAAAATATCGACTACCTTCTTCTCAGTCACTCCCACCGGGATCATCTTCATGAGAATTCAATAAAGCAGCTCAACCTCGATAATACCGAGGCGCTGGTTCCTCTCAGGATGGGAACACTTTTAAAGAAGTGGCGAAAAGATCTCATCGTACAGGAAGCCGGATGGTACCAGACCTGTAAAACAGGCGCGGGTAAACCTGCGGTAACCATGATGCCGGCCCAGCACTGGTCTCAGCGCTATACGAAAGATATAAATGAAGTGCTTTGGGGTAGTTATATTTTGAAAGGAAGTAAAAGGACTATTTATTTTGCCGGTGACACGGCTTACGCTCCCCATTTTTCTAAAACAGGAAGTCTCTTTCCCGTAATTGATATAGCCCTGATGCCCATTGGCGCCTATAAGCCCGCGTATATTATGAAAGGAAGTCACATGACTCCTGATGAAGCAGTTCGGGCTTTTCATGACCTCGGGGCTCATACGTTTGTCCCCATGCATTACGGCACCTTTGATCTTGCCGATGAGCCTCTCGGTGAACCGGTCAGGCGACTGAAAAATCTTGATAAAGCAGGGAAGATAAATGGCACGCTGAAGGCTCCCGGTGTTGGTGAAATAATATATTTATAGCAAAAAAAGGATACTCCCGGGAGAGCATCCTTTTTTTATTAGTGTATGCAGGATTTTAGTACAATGTCCGGTAATTTACAAAGGACTTTTTACCCTTTTTAATTTCTATTTCATCAGTTTCAGTTCTTGCAACCGCGCCGTTTTTCCCGACGAATTCAAGCTTCAGGGTGTATTTTCCCGGCCTGAGAAATATTCGGTCAAACTGAAGATTAGCCGGAAGTGAATGCCAGCACCGCAGGTCAGGTTTAATCTGTGAGATAAGGGCTGCAGCGGTACCAGCACCGGCTGCAGCGCCGATGAGCCCCGAAAACAGCTTCAGGTACGAGTTGCCTGAATTTTTTGCGATCTGCTTGGCTGCAATGCCGGCTGCCAGAGCGGTGACCGCCTTGGTAACGATTCCCGCGGCAACTTTTTTATACAGCCTTCCGTAGTCATCCCGTAGGGTCATGACAGCGGTAGTTTCAATATCTTCGAGCTGTCTTGTTCTGGATATGGTACGGTTCTTTATTTTGATGCGGAGCTGGTTGATCCGGTTTGATCGTTTCCCGAAATAGGGTATCGGGTGCTCTGCTTTTCTTAAAGAAGCGACAATGGTGGCAATAGTCAGGCCCGCGGCGAGGCTTCTTGTGTTTAATGAGACATTGACAGCACTCCACATGGCCCGGTCGCTTATCAATTTCCCCCGGCTTTTCTTGATTGCGCTGCGTCCCGCCTGGTATATCACCACCAGTTCTCCCGCATTGTAGGGTAGCCGGTCCTGTTTTCCGTACTGGCGGATCAGCTTTCGGTAGTCATCACCATATTTTAGTTTTTTGGCCATCCGCTGCAGGTCCCGTCGAACCATCCTGAGGCCCGGGTTGAGCTTTACGATCTGTTTGTATTCTATATAGGCGTATTCCCATGCATTGGCATCCTTGTCAATGTCTCCGACCATTTCATAAGAGATAGCGGTGAGGTACTTTGCCATGATATTCTGGCGGTAGTTTTTGCCGGTCTGTTTCTTAATGCGGCTGAGTTCATCGTTAACCTTTTTAAATTCAACACGGGCGCTGTCAGGTTTTTCAAGCATCAGGTAATTGATACCCATGTACATGTGAACCAGAACTTTTTCAAAGTCTTCTCCCTTGTAGTTGGTTGAACGCTCATTGAGAAAGAGGGATGCAGCCTGTTTGGTTATGCTGGTACTCATGTTCGCGAGAACCTTCGAGGCTTTGCCGAAGACCTGGTTGCTTTTTGCGTAGTTGTCCCCGGTATGCAGCATCAGTCCCGCCTCCATGCAGAAGAGGAGCTGGTCTTTACCGCTTTTGTTGATGTGGGGAATGAATGCCCGGGCCGCCTGTACCGGTTTGCCCATGTAGAACTGCCGTTCCGGTTCGGCAACGATTTTGGTGTAATCGGCGCCGCAGGCGGTCATGAGGGCCGTCAGGGCGATGACTGCAGTAAAAGCTTTTGTTTTATGTGATATCTTTTTCGTATATATTCTTTTCATTTTGGTTGCCTCCTTAGAAGAATTTTGCTATGCCGATGGACAGATGTGAGTGTTTGGCTTTGAACGTGGCGTCAAAAAAACCATAACCTGTATGATCTCCGGTGACTGCGCCTTCAACCATGACATACTGTATTTCTATCTGGAGTCCTCCACTGGTTATGAAACCACCGCCCACAGCAAAGTAGAGGCCGCCTTCATTACCATTTATCACAATATCATCGTTTGTCGTATTGAAGTAAGTATAAACATTGTAACCCAGACTGAGAGAAATAAAAGGTGAAGTGCCTTTTAAGAAATATCCTTTTGCGATTGCATATACCGGAACATACATCATGGTGGTGGTTTCTATATTAGAATGATAGTCAAGGATAGTTCCTGCGCCGGCACCAAGTCCCAGATGACCGCCGAGAATGTTGACTATTAATTCCATGCCCATGTCTACGGAATACCGGTCACCGCCTTTTAAATCTTTCTCATACGATGTAAAACCGTCTACTTTTGTCTCGGTCTCAGGTATCACGTTATAGGCAATTTTCAAACCAAATTGAAACTTTTTACGCTGCTGGGCTGAAGAACGTTTTCTTTTTTTTCTTTGTCGCTGCTTCTTCTTTTTCTTCTCTTCCTTTTTAATTTCTTCAGGCTGCTCTTCTTCTTTATCTTTTTTATACTGGTACTCTTCTGCCGGGGCAGTTGATTTCTTTTTGCCTTCCCAGTCTGACTGCTCAAGAGGAACTGACGGGTCGGTGAAGAATTTAGCCTCGGGACCCTGTACTCCCCATGATACGCAGAAGGCGGCAATAGTGATAATGGTTAAAAAACGTTTCATTACATTCCCCTTTTGATGATAAAGATATCAGCATCCTGCAGGCCTGCTGCCGGTGCCGGTTTTTTTATGGTTAATACTGTGTATTATCGGTTGAAGGTGTTGAATGATTCGACAGTGAATGCCGATGGAACAGCCTGTTGTGTACTCTGTTTTTAGTGCATTTTATCAGTGGGCGCTTCTGTCGGTCAAGAAGAATCGGGGTTTGCAGCCTGAAGAGGCTAAAAATTTTTAATGTCCGGCAGGTGTTGGTTGCACCTGCCGGTACGAGTGCTACAGTTTTGTAAAGGTTTGAATAAGCTCATCAACCAGCTTTGAGAAATGACCGATTGCCGCCTTAACCGGTTCGGGTGAGGCCATGTCGACTCCCGCCTTTTGCAGTTCTTCAAGGGGGAACATGCTTCCCCCCAGGGTGAGAAAGTCGAGGTACCGGTCACGGGCCCCTTTTACTTCCTTTGACACTGATTCTGCCAGGGCTATTGCCGCGGAGATGCCTGTCGCGTACTTGTAGACGTAGAAGGCTGAATAGAAGTGAGGAATTCTCAAGGCTTCCAGGGTCAGGCATTCATCAAGGGTCAGCACATCGCCGAAGTAATCTTTTAAAAGTCCCTTGTACATCTCGCGCATGACATCGAGGGTCAGGGGCTGGTTTGCCTCGGTTGCCTCATGGGTCAGCTTTTCGAATTCCGCAAACATGGTCTGCCGATACAGGGTCGCACGGATATTGTCGATTTCCCGGTTCAGGAGCCATGCCTGCATTCGGGGATCGTCGGCGTATTTTTTGAGAAGGAAGTCACTGAGGAGTGTTTCGTTAAAGGTCGAGGCAACCTCGGCGACAAAAATTGTATAGCCGTGATTGATATAGGGCTGATTTTTTACCGAGTACCAGGAGTGCATACTGTGCCCTGCCTCATGGATCAGGGTATACAGGCTGTTGATGTTGTCCTCCCGGTAGTTGAGAAGGATGTAAGGCGGCGAATCGTAGCTGCCTGATGAGTATGCGCCGCTCCGTTTGCCCCGGTTCTCATAGCGGTCGACCCATCCGCCGAGAAGACCCTCTTTGAGTATCTGTGTGTATTCAGCTCCCAGGGGGGCAAGGGCCTCGACTGCCGTATCAACGGCTTCTTCGTAGGGCATATGAAACTTAATATCTTTTACAATGGGTACATAGGTGTCGTAGGCATGAAGCTCATCGAGACCGAGAACTTTTTTGCGAAACTCAAGGTACTTGAAGAGGGGCTCCATACTGTTTTTGACGGTCTCTATCAGGTTGTCATATACCGAGAGGGGTACATTGTCAGAAAAGAGTGAGGCCTCCCGGCTCGAGGAAAAGTTTCGTATTCGCGCATAGGCGCTGTCTTTCTTGTTTGAAAACTCCAGGGTTGTTGCCATGGTGTTTTTGTGGTTTTCGTAAGCCTCATAGTATTGAAAGAAAGCCTTCTCTCTGATGTCCCGATTTTCGTTTATTAAAAAGCTGCTGAAGCTGCCGTGAGAGAGTTCCTGTTCCGTGCCGTCGCTTCCCGTGATTGTTCCGAACTTCAGGTCTGCATTGTCGAGCTGGCTGAAGGCGCGGGAAGGGGCCTGGCCGATTTCTCCCGCCATGGCGAGAATGCGTTCAATCTCTTCATTGTGGGTATGGGGCTTGTAGCGCATCAGCTTTTCCAGAGAAAAACGGTACTCGGTCATGTCAGGGTGTTTCATGTATCCCTTCAGGGTTTCTTCCGGGAGGGCCTGTATCTCCGGCGACATGTAGCTGGCAACCTCTGAAATGCGGGTATATAGATTCGTCACCTTCTGGTACATGGCCAGGTAATCCTGGTTCGAGGTATCTTCATCGCTTTTTAAATGTGCGTAGGTATAGAGCTGCTCAAGGCTGCGGGAAACCTCAAGGTCAAATTCAAAGGCCTCTTTAAAAAGTTCCGGTGAATTTCCAAGCTTTCCCCTGAAGGTTTCATAGCGGGGAACTTCCTTCTCAAGATCTTTATAAAGCTTTTCCCAGGCATCATCGGATTCAAACATGGGAGAAAGGTTCCATCGGTTTTCCTTTGGTACGTCTTTTCGTTCTTTCAGTGCTGCTGTCATGGCGGGCACTCCTTATGTGAATGTATCTTAATTATGATGTGTCGGAAGTTTATTTGTTTCTTGAGGGAGAAAATTTTTTGTGTCAAGGGATTTTGCGTGTTATCGGGAAAACGGGTACATGAACGCGGGAAAGCGCCCGTATTTTTTGAAGGCGTGAAAGTGTTTTTCCGCCTTTAAAAAAACGGGGCGATTACTCAGGCTATTTAGAAGGAAGGCCTGTATAGACTTGAAGGGTGTATGAACTTGGAATATCGTCCCATTCTTCTACCACAAGAGTGTATGTGCCAGCAGGAACAGTTGTGCCGTAGATTTCATCATCATTAGATGATGAGTCATCCTGGTCCCATAGCAGTGCATCGGTAGTGCCGTCATAGAGTTCCCATGATAAGTCGGTATCGCAATTGGTCAGAGATACAGTGTAGTTGCCCGTTGCCGGAATAGTTACGGTGTAATAATTTGTGCCAAATGCGCTGATTGTATGGTTGTATGCTGTATCTATCTCTACTGGTGTTTTGTTCAGGCTGTCTTCAAAACATGAGGTCTGCGTAAGGATAGCGGCTGAAAGGATTAAAACTTTGATAAGAACCAATGCATTTTTCATGGCTTTTCTCCATTGGGATATATGATATTGACTTGTTATACGGCAAACGCTACTGAAGTGTCAAGGTGTTTTATAAATTTTCGCCATGGTTGAACCCTTTTTTAAAGGCGCGAAAGCGCTTTAGCGCCTTTAAAAAGGGGCGGGTAAAAGGCCTTGACAGATTGGAACATTTTTTGCCAATAAGAAGCTGCAGGAGTTTTTATGAAAAAAATCAGAATCGGTACCCGGGGAAGTGAACTGGCCATGTGGCAGGCAAACCACGTGGCAGATCTCCTGGGCCGTGAAAATGTTGAAATAATCGTTATTAAGACCCAGGGCGACAGGATACAGAATGTCTCCTTTGACAAAATGGAAGGGAAGGGCTTCTTTACCAAGGAAATCGAAGAGGCGCTTCTCGAAGAGCGGATTGATCTTGCGGTTCATTCTCTGAAAGACCTGCCGACTGAAAATCCTGAAGGCCTCACCATTGCGGCGATTCCTGTACGGGGCCCCTGGGGAGATCTGCTTTTGATCCGTCCTGAGGCCTTTGACGAGTCAAAGGATATTCCGGTTCGTGACGGGGCCTGTATCGGGACCAGCTCAATGCGGCGCCGGGCCCAGGTACTGCGGGCCCGTCCCGATGTGACGGTTGAGGCCCTGCGGGGAAACGTCAATACCCGCCTGCGCAAACTGCGGGAAAAACAGTATGATGCCATTGTTATGGCAGAGGCGGGGCAGAAGCGTATCAATCTCGATGTCAGTGATATGAAGGTTGCCCCTCTCGGTGTTGAGTACTTTCTTCCGGCTCCCGCCCAGGGGGCTCTCGGTCTGCAGATACGTTCTCATGATACAGAGACCTTTGAGGCTGTTGCGAAGCTGAATGATCCGGGTACCGAGCGCCTTGCCACGGCAGAGCGTTCCTTTCTTGAGCATTTCGGCGGCGGATGCCATGTGCCCATCGGCGCTTTTGCAGAAGAGACAAATGGAAAGATTACCCTCACCGGCATGGTGGCCGATCCTGACGGGGCGGAAATGTTTCGTGAATCCGCAGAGGGCACAATACCTGAAAAAGTCGGTGCAGAGCTGGCTTCAATACTGAAGGCAAAAGGAGCAGAAGAGCTGCTATGAAAAAAGGATTTGTCTACCTTGTCGGGGCGGGCCCCGGCGACCCTGAGCTGATAACCGTGAAGGCCCTTCGTGCCCTTGAAGAGGCTGATGTTATTGTCTATGACTTTCTTGCCAACAGCATACTCCTTGATAAGTACAGCTGTGAAAAAATATACGTGGGAAAGTCAGGAAGCAACCATACCCTGACTCAGGATGAGATCAACCAGCTTATTATTGATAAGGCTCTCGAAGGGAAAACCGTTACCCGTCTCAAGGGAGGCGACCCCTTTATCTTTGGTCGGGGCGGCGAAGAAGCAGAAGAACTGGTTGATGCGGGCATTGCCTTTGCCGTTGTTCCGGGGATATCATCTTTTTACTCGGCTCCCGCCTATGCGGGGATTCCTGTTACTCATCGTGACCATGCCAATGCTCTTGAGGTTATCACCGGGCACCGCCGTGCTGACGGGTCCGATGACGATGATGTGAACTTTCCTGAATATGATTCTGACCGGACCTATGCCTTTCTTATGGGCATGAAGAACCTTGGTCACATTACGGCCTCGCTGATAGAAACGAAAAACTTCCCCCCCGATACTCCTGTGGGCATTATTACCTGGGGTACCCGGCCCCAGCAGAGGGTCGCGACGGGAACCTTAAAGACTATTGTGAAGGAAGTTGAAAAGGCGGGGCTTACTCCCCCGGCAATAATTCTGGTGGGGACCGTCGTCACACTGCGGGAAAAGCTTCGCTGGTTTGACAATATGCCCCTCTTTGGCAAACGAATTGTTGTGACTCGAACCCGTAAACAGGCATCAAAGATTTCTCAAAAACTGATGCGACTCGGGGCGGAAGTTATTGAATTTCCGACAATAGAAATTGTCCCTGAAAAAGATATGAGTGGACTTGTCCGGGCTCTGGATAAAGCGGATGCATATGACTGGCTGGTATTGACGAGCCAGAACGCCGTAGAGATTTTTTTTGATGAACTTTTGAAATCAGGACAAGATGTCCGGGCCCTGGGAAATCTGAAAGTCGCGGTTATCGGACCTGCAACGGGAAATGAGCTTATCAACTACGGCCTGATCCCTGACATCGTTCCTGAAAAATATGTTGCCGAAGGGCTCCTGGCCGCCTTTGATGATTGTGATCTGAAAAATAAAAAGATACTGCTTCCCTGCTCAGCTGAAGCTCGTCCCGTTCTTGCTGAAGGCCTTGCGGCCCGTGGTGCTGAAGTTGATCGTATTCATATTTACGGCACCGCCCTCCCCGAAGGAAAAACTGAAGAAGAAATTGAAATGGTCGGCAATGCTGATTATATTACTTTTGCCAGTTCAAGTACCGTATCTAATTTTTTTAAGATTATTCCTGACGTGAAGGCAAAGATCGCCAGTATCGGCCCGGTCACTTCGGCAAAGGTGAAAGAACTTGGCTTTGATGTAGCGATAGAAGCTGAAGAATATACCATTGATGGCATTGTTGAAGCCGTTATTGCAGACTGCGTAAAGCCCCTCTAGCTATTATTTGTATTACGTAAGTCCCCCTCGGGGGGATTCAGGAGGGGGGGGAAGTTTCTGTGAGCCCTTTGTCCTGTAAAGGTGCTTGTTTCTTATAGATAAATAAATGCCATGGAGGCTCCCATGATGATTCACCGACCCCGCAGACTTCGTGAAACTGACAACCTTCGCAGCATGGTCGCTGAAACAGTTATACTTCCTTCTAAACTGATAATGCCCCATTTCGTATGTGAGGGATCAGGAATTCGGGAAGAAATTTCCTCTATGCCGGGGATCGAACGGGTTTCCATTGATAACTTTGTGAAAGATGTGGAAGCAGATGCCAGACTCGGCATCAGGTCATTGATTCTTTTTGGTATCCCCGATAAAAAAGATGAAGATGCTACGGGGGCCTACGACGATGAAGGAATTGTCCAGAAGGCTCTTCGTGCTGTAAAAAAAGAAGTACCCGATGTTACTTTAATCAGTGATGTATGTCTCTGTGAATATACAAATCATGGACACTGCGGCATAGTTGATGACGGCGAGGTCCTCAATGACCCGACCCTTCATCTGCTCGGAATGACCGCCCTGTCTCACGCCCATGCCGGTGCCGACATGGTTGCCCCCTCTGACATGATGGACGGGAGGGTGGGGCGCATCAGGCATACCCTTGATGATAATGGCTATTCCGGTGTGCCGATTATGGCCTACTCGGCCAAGTACTCTTCTGCCTTCTATGGCCCCTTTCGTGATGCCGCCGGGAGCGCTCCGCAGTTCGGGGACCGGCAGAGCTACCAGATGGACTGCCGTAATGCCCGTGAAGCTGAGCGTGAGGTCGCCCTTGATCTCGATGAAGGGGCGGATATAGTTATGGTAAAGCCGGCCCTCTCATACCTTGATATTATCTACCGTACAAAGTTGATTTCAGATGTGCCGGTCTGCGCCTATAATGTGAGTGGAGAATACGGTATGGTAAAAGCTGCAGCTGAGACCGGCCGTGGTGATGAACGGCGTCTGACTCTTGAGATACTTACTTCAATATTTCGCGCTGGCGCTGATATGGTAATTTCTTATCATACCCGGGAGCTTTTGAAGAAAAAATGGCTGTAGTTATTCAGAGTTTATTCTGGACAACAACTAAGAACCGTACTATAGTGAGTCTGGCCTTTTGGAGGAATGGAAATGGAAAAAATGAAATTGATTGTACCGGCACTGCTGGCGGTTATAGTTATATCGGGTTGCGGGAAAAAAATGCAGGAGCAGCCGGTAGCTGTCTGGGTGATAGGGGAAGTGACGCTCCAAAAGAGTATCGGTTCAATCGGCAGCCTTAAGGTTGGTGATAAGCTCGAAGCGGGAGATGAAATCACTACCAGCGCCTACTCCCACGCCGCTGTTCAGATTGGCAATGAGATTATGGTAAAGATCGACCGAAACAGTACTCTTTCCATATCAAGGCTCATGGCGGGGAAAGAGCATGAAGTATTTCTTAAAACCGGGAAGGTTTTTTCCAAGGTGAAGCGTCTCAGGCCGGGAGTTGAATTCCGGATTAAGACCCCCTCTATTACCGCTTCAGTGCGGGGAACCAGTTTTAGTGTCTCAAGCGCAAAGGCCGTGCAGAAGGTTGCAGTGGCCGAAGGGCTTGTTAAGGTCTCGAGAGAAAAAAGTGAAGCAGTAACCGAAGTAGCAAAGGATGCTCAGGCGGGAACAACCATTGTTATAACCGAAACAGTTAAAGAACAGCCTATCAGCGAAATAGAAAAACTTGAAATTCAAAGAGTCTCTATCGTTCCTTTTATGAAAGGCTCGGAAGCCCTTAAAGGGAAAGAGTATGACTTAATGGTCGATAAGCTGGGAGAGCAGCACGATGATATTGATGAAAAAATCAAAAAGGCTGATGTACCGAAATCCCTTACGGAAGTAAAACAGAAATACGGCCGGGTTGATGAGATTACTCTCTATAATGGAAAAGTGTACAAGGGTGTTATCCTGAAACGGGGAGCAACTTATACAATTTTGACCACTGGCGGAAAGGTCTACGTCCCGAAAAAGAATGTTCGAAGCACCCGTGTGGTTCGATAGTGTTTTCTTCTCAATGTAACGTTTAAAATGAAACTTCAGCTAAAGGGCCCCAAACGGGGCCCTTTGCTTTTATAATACTCAGGAGTTGTTTGATGCCCGGCACTCACTATGATACGATAATCAGAAACGGTACAATCTATGATGGAGAGGGCCGGGAATCCTTCGTGGGTGACATTGCTGTTAGAAAAGATCGTATTGAAAAAACTGGTACTCTTACGAATGCTTCAGCAAAAAAAGTTATTGATGCCGCCGGCCTGATTGTTGCCCCTGGATTTATTGATCCCCATACCCACTGCGATCTCACTTTTATTCGCGCCGGATACAAAAGGCACCTGGCCCGGTTCCTTCCTTCCTTTAAAGGAAACTATAATTTTATCTCTCAGGGGGTGACCTCCTGTATAACCGGTAACTGTGGCGAAGGGTACGGTGATATTAATACATGGAAGTCTCTGATTGCCAAAACCGGCTTCGGCACGAATCTGTTTCACCTGATTCCCCATGGTCAGGTCCGCCTTGATCTTTTCGGTCATGACCAGAAGGGAAGCCTCAAGGTAGATCAGATGGGCAGGATGATACATTGTTTTCGTGATCAGATGCACAAAGGGGCCATTGGATTTTCAAGCGGTGTTGAGTATTTTCCCGGCTTTGAATCTCCCACCGGGGAGTTTGTCGAACTGGCTGAGGTTGTCGCTGAATCGGGGGGCATCTATGCGACCCATACACGGGAAAACAGCGGCAGAAAAACTTCTGACGGGGAGTACGGGGTTACTGCAGCCGCGCTTGAGGCAATAGAAATCGGCGAGCGCGGCGGCGCGGCAGTGCATCTTTCTCATATCAAGATCAATCGTCCCTTTAATGATATCACCGTTAATGATCTCCTTGAGCCCATTGAAGCGGCACGCCGTCGAGGCGTCAGGGTTACCGCTGATCTCTATCCCTATGAGGCGGGAAGCTCTACCCTGACCCTGCTGCTCCCCCGGCACTTTGTTTCTTCGGGAGGGGTAAAGGAAGTCTATCGTGCCGGCGCCGGAAAGGCAGCCTTGAAAGAGGCGGTAAAAGAAATCTTCACCTGGATGGAACCTGAAAGAACAGTCATAAGTGTTATGTATAAAGGGCCAAAAAAATATGAAGGAAAATCAATTGCCGATATCGCCCGGTCCGAAGAACGCAACCCGGTGGATGTCTATGCTGATCTCCTGACCAGGGGGCGTGGAAGGGTGCCGACGGTGCTCTACTTCAGGCAGGAGATGAGCTTTGTCCGTCAGCTGGCGGCCCTCGACTATGTGATCCCCGGTTCTGATGGACTGACTATACCCTTCGGCTGGGCACAGCCTCACCCCCGGGCCTACGGGACCTTTCCCCGGATGATTCGAAACTTTGTGCTCGATGAAAAAGTTAAGACCCTTCCGTCAATGATTCAATCAATGACATCACGGCCCGCGGATATCTTCGGCCTGAAAGACCGGGGCCGAATCGCCGAAGGATGCTTTGCCGATATTACCATATTCAATCCTGGAACAATACGTGACCGGTCAACCTGGAGTGAGCCCCACCAGTATGCTGAAGGCATTGAGTATGTGCTGGTTAACGGTACCATCGCTCTGGCAGAAGGCTGCCCTACGGGAAAACGGGGCGGGGTGTTTGGGTGAAAATTCATTGCTTTTTTTCCGGCTCAATGGATATCCTGAAAATAGAATTGACCTTACACATGAAGGCCTTATTTTTGAAATTTTTGAAGGCGCGAAAGCGCTTTCGCGCCTTCAAAAATAAGGCATCATTTGTCATAAGTCTTCTTCAATAAAAATTATAACAAGTAACAACAAGTGAGGAACCATGAATCGAAATAAATCTGAAAGCTTATATAAAGAAGCACTGCAATATCTTCCCGGTGGTGTTGACTCCCCGGTACGGGCCTTTCGGTCAGTAGGCGGATTCCCCATCTTTATGGAAAAGGGAAAGGGAAGCCGGGTCACCGACGCTGACGGCAACGAGTACATTGATTACTGCATGTCATGGGGCCCCTTGATTCTCGGCCATGCCGATGATGATGTTATTGCCGCGGTCAATGAGACGGCGCTTTCCGGTACCAGTTTCGGAACCCCCCATCGTTATGAAGTAGAACTTGCAAAGCTGGTGACCGGTGCCTATGATTCAATTGAAAAGATACGCTTTGTTAATTCAGGGACCGAAGCCACCATGAGCGCCATTCGTCTCGCCCGGGGCTTTACGGGGCGTGACCGTTTTGTAAAGTTCGACGGGTGTTACCACGGTCATGCCGATCATCTTCTGGTTGCCGCCGGATCGGGACTTGCCACCTTCGGCACACCTGACAGCGCCGGGGTTACTGAAGGAAACGCGAAAGATACCCTGGTTGTTCCATATAATGACATTGATGCCCTGAAAAGCCTTCTCGAAAAGGAAGGTGAAACAGTTGCCGCGATAATCATGGAACCGGTTCCCTGCAACTACGGCCTCATATTACCAGGTGAAAATTATTTAAAGGAAGTCAGGGCTCTCTGTGATAAGTACGGCATCCTTCTTGTTTTTGATGAAGTGATAACCGGTTTCCGTCTGGCTGCCGGGGGCGCACAGGAGCTCTTCGGTGTGAAGCCGGATCTCACCACCCTGGGAAAAGTTATCGGTGGGGGGCTGCCCGTCGGCGCCTACGGGGGAAGAGCCGATATCATGGACAAAATTGCTCCCGACGGCCCGGTTTACCAGGCCGGTACCTTATCAGGGAATCCCCTTGCCATGGCAGCGGGAATTGCCACGGTAAAAAAACTTCTTGAAGGTGATATTTACGCACAGCTTGAGAAAAAGGTCGCCTTGATGAAGGAGATGCTGGGTAAAACCTTCACGGCCTACGAGGGGCGTCTTCTCTTTGCCAGTATCGGTTCGATCTTTGCCTTCTGTTTCTCCGACCTTCCAGCCATTTCCTCTGTTGATGATATACGAAAGGGAGACATGGAAAAATATGCCGCCTTTCACCGGGAGATGCTTTCCCGGGGAGTCTATCTTGCGCCTTCAGGTTACGAAGTCGCTTTCTTCTCGGCACAGCATAGTGAAGCTGATATTATAAAAACAGCAACGGCTGTTTCTGATTCACTGAAGGTGGTTTTGGGGTAGCTTAATCAGTCTTCCATTAAAAAAAGAGAGGCTTTTAGAGTCTCTCTTTTTTTGTTCCACTCATTTTTTTAAATTAATTACTTGCCAGCAGATCGGATGTTTTTATTATTTAAGAACTTACTTAATTAATAGCACCATAAAGCCCCTGCTGTTGGTAATTAGACATAATCTTGATAATGTGCTGCTGGCGGGGCGATAAGGCGGATTATACAATGAACAGTGTACCAGATGTTGCGGTAATCGGATTCAGTCATAAAACCGCATCGGTTGACGAGCGGGAATGTTTTTCCATGCATTATGACATACTTCCTGATTTTTACCAAAAAATAAAGGATTCTTCTATCGGTGAAGCGGTCTACATGGCAACCTGCAACCGAGTTGAGACCTATATCGCAGCTAAAGATATCCGTGCTGCTGTTGAAGAAATTATTAAAATATATGAAGACATCTCAGGAAAGGAACACGAAAACTTTAAAGATAACATATATGTGAAGTACTCCCGCGATGCGGTTACTCATTTGCTGACGGTAATATCCAGCCTTGATTCCATGGTTATTGGTGAAAATGAAATTGTTGGCCAGGTGAAAGACGCCTTTACTCATGGCATTCACAACAAGTCCGCGGGACCCGCCCTGAATAAACTTTTTCATATGGCCTTTCGAACTGCCAAACAGGTAAGAACAGAAACCGATATATCCAAAAATCCTCTTTCAGTTGCCTTTATCGCCACAGATCTGGCTAAAAGTCTTTTTGATGATTTTAGTGAACGTAAGGCCCTTCTGATCGGCGCCGGCGAGATGGGTGAGTTGATCCTGAAATATTTTACGAAGTATGATGTCGGAGAGATTACCGTTGCCAACCGTTCACTTCATAATTCTGAGCGTATTGCCAGTGAAATTGACCGGGACGTGGAAATAATTCTACTTGATGATATTGAAGAAGCCTCTTGTGAAGTTGATATTATTATTTCTTCCGTATCGGCTCCCCACTATATGGTTACCGCTGAAATGGCCCAGGAAATAATGCAGGTGCGTCAGGATAAGCCGATTTTCCTGATAGATATCGCGGTACCAAGAAACATTGATCCCAATGTCGGGGATATAGAAAATGTACATCTCTATAATATTGATGATCTTCAGTCTATTGCCGATGAAAATCTTAAAAGCCGTCTCAGTGAAGCTGAACTGGCCCGTGAATTTATAGATGCAAATGTAAAAGAATTTTACGAATGGCACAATGAACTCTCTGTGGCCCCGACAATTGTATCGATTCAAAAGCAGTTTGACGAAATTCGTACTATGGAACTTGACCGCTACCGAAAGAAAAAAATGAAGCATCTTTCAGAAGATGACTTTTCGTTGATAGAAGAACTGACAAAGCAGATAATGACCAAGACGCTGCACAATCCGATTGTGAACCTTAAACGTCAGCATCGGTGCAGTGATCATGAAAAGGAAGAACGGGAACATCTCCACCGTCAGACTAAATTTATTGAGGAGATTTTTGTAGAAAAATGAAAATGCCAGATAAGCCTCGGCTGATTTTCTGGGAGCTGACCAAGCGGTGTAATTTAACCTGCAAGCATTGCCGGGCAGAAGCGGAAGACATCGATTATAGTGGTGAACTTTCTGAGGACCAGATCAAATCAGTTATAGATGATATAGCAAAGGTCTCATCCCCCATCCTGGTTCTTACCGGTGGTGAGCCCCTCTACCGGGATGATGTGTATAATATTGCCCGATACGCGGGAGAAAAAAATATTCGAGTCGCCCTGGCGAGCAACGGAACGCTGATAGATGAAGAAGCCGCCCATAGAATCAAAGAAGCAGGTATCGCCCGTGTGGCCATATCTATTGATGGAAAAGGCCCTGAATCACATGACAGCTTCAGGGGTATTGCCGGCTCTTTCGATGATGCTGTCAGGGGTGCCCGCCTTTTGAAAGAGACGGGTGTCGAATTTCAGTTTAATACCACTGTCACAAAGCGTAATGTTGATGAAATAGATGATATTCTTGTTTTTGCAGAAAATGAAGGAGCAGCGGCGCTGCATATTTTTATGCTTGTTCCGGTTGGCTGCGGTGTTGAGATTGCAGAAACTGACATGATTTCATCTGAAAAATATGAAGAAGTCCTGAACTGGTTCTATGACCGTTCGAAAGAAACCAAGATGGAATTCAAGGCAACCTGTGCTCCTCACTACTACCGTGTAATCCGTCAGCGGGCCCGGGAAGAAGGAAGAAAGCTGAGCTTTGAAGAGGACGGCATGGCTGCCATGACCCGGGGATGCCTGGCGGGAAGCGGTGTTTGTTTTATTTCACACCGCGGAGATGTTCAGCCATGCGGATACCTGCCATTGGTTGCGGGTAACGTGATTGAGACGCCCTTTGAAAAGATATGGAACGAATCGGAGCTTTTTCTTGAGCTTCGTGATGCAAATGTACTTGAAGGTAAATGCGGCCCCTGTGAGTACCGGATGGTATGCGGCGGTTGCCGGGCCCGGGCCTTTTACGCCACGGGGAATCATCTTGATGAAGAGCCCTACTGTATATATGAGCCGAAGGGATACCGTGAATGTCTCGATTCACCGACATCGAAACCGAAATCCTGAACTTCCTTCAAAAATCCTTTCCCCTTGTGGAAAGGCCTTTTCTGGACATTGGCGGCAAACTCGGCATTCCTGAACAGCAGGTTTTGAAAACTGTCAGCGATCTGAAAACAAGAGATGTAGTCAGAAATATAGCCGGTATTTTTGACGGCAAAAAACTCGGCTACCATCTGAGTCTTGTTGCTCTCAGTGTGCCTGAAAATATTCTTGATGAAGCAGCGGCGGTGATTAACTCTCACCCCGGAGTGAGCCATAATTACCTGCGGGATCACCGGTATAATGTCTGGTTTACCCTGGCTGAAGAAACCCCCGAGGCCTTTGAGAAATCTGTTAATGTGATTGCTCGTCAGGCTGGTGCTGAAGACTGCCTGGTGCTTCAGAATGAAAAACTATACAAGATTGGATTTACTCTCTCCATTGGAGAAAAGAATAAAGAAGAATTTAAAGAAGAGAAATCGGGTGAGGAAGTTAAAGCCTCAATACCCCTGAGTGCCTTTTCTGAAAATAGTATCATTGCTCTGCAGCGGGATCTTCCCCTGGAAAGCCGTCCCTTTGATGTACTTGCCGAAGGTGCGGGAATCAGCAGTGGTGCCGAACTGATTAAGCAGGGCGAAGGACTGCAAGCCGGGGGATACATGCGCCGTTATGCAGCGGTTCTGCGCCATCGGCAGGCGGGATACACAAGCAATGCCATGACTGCCTGGCGGGTTCCCGATGAGGGCGTTCCTGACGAAATGGTACGTCCCTTTGGTGAAGAAAAAGCAGTAACCCATCTCTACCTGCGCACTCTGTACCCGGGGCGGTGGGAACACCGGCTTTTTGCCATGATCCATGCCCGCAGTGATAAAGAACTTAATGAAATCCTGGTCCGCCTGGGAAATGCCTCAGGTCTCAATGATCGGCTGGTTCTCAGGTCACTGAAAGAATTTAAAAAACAGAAGGTAATGTACTTTTCTCCTGAATTTACTGACTGGAAGGATACATATTATGATTGATATAGGAAAACTTTACTGTGGCGGTACCTCAACGGGTGACGGCCTCAGGTATGGAACAAAATCAGAAGCTGACTGTCACGGCAACAAACCCCACCAGATAGTGACCCTTGCCAGTGAGCGGAAGCCCATCGTTGTCTGGAGTACCAGCCGTACCTGTAATCTCCGCTGTGTTCACTGCTATACAGATTCTGACAATAAAATATACAGCGGAGAGCTTACCACCAAAGAGGGATTCAATCTTATTGATCAGCTCGCTGATTTCAATATTCCATCGCTTCTTTTTTCAGGCGGCGAGCCCCTGATGCGGCATGATATATTCTCCCTTATTGAATATGCTGCGAAGAAGAACATCAGGCCGGTAATTTCGACTAACGGCACACTGATTGGTGCCCAGACGGCCCGGGACATTAAAAATGCCGGGGTTGTCTATGTCGGCATCAGCCTTGACGGTATGGAAGAAGTAAATGATAAATTCCGCGGGGTTGAAGGGGCCTATAAAAAAGCCATGGCAGGATTTGAAAACTGCCGCAATGCTGATCAGCGCGTCGGCCTTCGCCTTACGCTGACGAAGCAGAATTACAGTGATCTTAACAGGATTTTTGATTTTATTGAACGTGAAGATATTAACCGCGCCTGTTTTTACCATCTGGTATATTCCGGCCGTGGAAAGGATATGTTCAAAGATGATCTGACCTACCATGAGTCAAGGGACGCCATGGATATTATTATGGCACGCACAAAGGATTACTTTGACCGGGGTAAAGACATAAATATTCTCACGGTGGACAACCATGTCGACGGCGTATACATGTACCTTAAGCTGAAAGAAGAAAATCCGGAGCAGGCAGAAGAGGTCTACCGGCTTCTTTCATGGAACGGCGGCGGGGCCCATTCAACGGGTGTCGGAATCGGAAATATAGATTTCAACGGAAACGTGCACCCGGATCAGTTCTGGCAGGATTACAGTCTTGGAAATATCAGAGAAAGGAAGTTCGGGGATATCTGGTTTGATGAGAGCGAACCCCTGATGAAGGGACTGAAGCATAAAGCTGATTTTATCAAGGGACGCTGCCGGGTCTGTAAATACCGCGAGCTCTGTACCGGGGCCATGCGGGTACGGGGCTATCGAACCTATGATGATCCCTGGGCCCCAGATCCAGCCTGCTATCTGACTGATGAAGAAATCGGATTAGACACAGATACAAAGGCAGAACTGAAGGCGGCTGGTGAACATTTTGAGCAGCCGAAGGAGCTTCTCGCGATATGAATCTTTATCCGGTAATGATTAACTTGAAAGACCGCAAGACTGTCATGATTGGCGGTGGGGAAGTTGCACTTCGAAAAACCAGTGACCTTCTTGACTCAGGTGCTCATGTGAAGGTTATCTCGCCAGAGTTTCACAGCGATTTTGCTCTCCTCGAGGCGGATAGCCAGAAAAGCCTTCAGCTTGTAAAGAGAAAGTACCATCCGGGAGATCTTCAAGGAGCCATGATGGTGTTTTCAGCCACCAATGATCCCGGAGTGAACCGTGAAGTTTTTGAAGAAGCCACTGAATTGAATATACTGATCAATGCGGTTGATGATCCTCCTAACTGCAGTTTTTATATTCCCTCCATGTACCGGAAAGGGGATCTGATAATGACCCTCTCTACCAGCGGGGCTTCTCCGTCCATGGCGGCCCGTCTCAGGCGAACACTGGAAGAACATATTCCCGAGGATATCGATGTGATTTTAACGGCCCTGCGCGAGGCGCGGGAGCTGCTTAAAGAATCATCTTCTTTTGATCAGCTTGATTTTAATCAGCGGGGTGCCCTGTTGAAGGATATTGTCAACCGTGAAGATCTTCTTGAAGGTCTTTGCACATCCTGTAAAGAAGAAAACCTTGAAGAATTTCTTAAGTCAAGAGTCTGTGAAGGATAACCGTCAGAAAACGGTCATGTAACTATTGAAGTGAGGTAACTGTTATGAGTTCTTCTGATTTTAATGGACTGATTATTGACGTTATAGTGTCAGCTGATGAACTGCCTGTTGTTGATAAATCCGCAAAGTCAGAGAGATCGTGTCCTGAATGCGACCGGAAATTTTCTCTTTTAAAAATTAAGGGTACGGAAGTTGATTTCTGCAGCTATTGTAAAAGCTACTGGTTTGATTCAGGGGAGCTTGCAGCCATCACTGACCAGGGTACTGATATTCCCGATACCACGCTTCGGTCAAGGGAGGCAAAACATCCATGTCCTGTCTGTGGAGAGATAATGAAGGAGCATATCTACCTGAGAGGGAATAATCTTCTGGTTGACCGCTGCCCTGAACACGGCGTATACCTCGAGAGCGGAGAACTTCAGCGGGCCCTTGATGCCCTGAAGGAATAATTTAATCTTTTTAGAGAAGGTCTATGGATCAGAAAACAGCAGATGGCAGAAGCAGAAGTAATGTGCGTCCCGGACTCAGGGTCGCCATTGTACTTAAAAAGGATCAGCGTTCAGGCGCCCTCACCGAAGGAACAGTGCAGGACCTTTTGACAAAGAGCCCCTCGCATCCCCATGGAATTAAGGTCCGCTTGACCAGCGGTGATGTGGGGCGGGTAAAGAAAATCTTTGCGTAAGCAGCTTCAGAGGGGCATTTTTTAAATATTTCCTTTACACCATTTTAAGTTTATTTTTACTGAAAATTGCAAGGAATAATTACTTAACCTTTTTCAGTAAAATGCTGAATATGTATCTTCGAATAATCGATACTGTTACTGTATACTAATAGATTATTGCGGAGAAAGAGATGAAACAGTTATTTGCGGCAGTCCTGGTATTTCTTTTCTCAATGGTATTGATGGCTGATATGGTGAAGGAAAAAGAAAAAACCGAAAGCCGAAAATCTAAAAAACATGTTCATGCCTTCGCGTCCCGGGAATGCAAGGGTGTCGGGTTTAAAGCAGGTGATCGCTGTCTTGCGAATTACTGCACTCAGGCCAATGCGGTAGAAGTATATCTTATCATTAGTAAAAAAGATTACCGTAATGCCGTATCATGTTTTAAAAATGTTTTTGAACCCTGCGTTATTTCCTGCAGTGCGGGATCAGCGGACACGGTTTCTGAGAAGTGCAATGCTCTTCTTAACCGCTGCATCAGTTCGAAGTGAAGTCATATGTTCATCCTGCAAAGTGATTGACGCATTCACTTCCTTCAACTATTATAAACAATCAGCATATTCGCTGAAATATATTTCAGGACAACCAGCATGAAACAATTACTATTTCTGGTAATGGTCTTTGCGGCTATTGCAGGAAACACATCGAATTTATATGCCCGCTGTACCGCGGGGAACTGCATAAATGGAAAGGGAACCTTTCTGTATCCCAATGGAAGCCGATACGAAGGAGAATTTAAAGAAGGAAGTTTTCACGGCGAGGGGATTTACTATTTCTTTAACGGCAGCCAGTATCAGGGAACCTGGAAAGAAGGTAAAATGTCAGGTCAGGGAACCTGGCGTTATGCAAACGGCATGAAAATGAAAGGAAGTTTTACCGATGGGAAAATTTCCGGTGACGCAAAACCTGAACCGGTAATCATTTATAATGATTTTAATTATATTTCAAGCATTGTACCTGAAAATACCGAGATGCTCCTGGTGATGAAATCTGTTGAAGATATTTTTATCCAGCTTCCGGTTACAGAGAAGAGTTTTTTCGGGGAAAAAATTAAAAATGTTAATCGTCTTCAAAATGAACTGGGGTTTAATCCTTTTTCTAAAAAGGATCTGGAGAAACTTGGAGTTGATATGAAACGTCAGGTCGGGGTAGTTGTTTCTGATCTTGATTTAAAGGATGTTAACCAGCCGTCTATGAATGTCGTGATTGCTTTACCGGTCACAAAGGATGGGAACTTTCTTGCTACTCTTCGTTCAACCTTCCGAAGAATAAGCAGAAACAGGGGGCGCTTTGAGTATCATGGTGATGTCTTAAGGTTCCTCCCCGGGAGGACTACAAAAAATTTCAAAAAAACTTTCGGCGTGGTCAAACGGAATGGATATCTTTTTCTCGGTTTTAATCCCAACGGCGATGTGGCCCCTTATCTTCAGAAAATAATTGACCGCAAGAAGACTCTTGCCGAATCTACCGTCTATCGGGATGTTGTAGGGAAAATTGATACGGGAGAAGAGGCCTTTGTTTATTTAGACGGAAGGAAATTTGCTGACATATATACAATGATTCTTGCGCAGTCTGGTAAAAACAGGGGGATGAATAATCAGCAGCGTATGGCGATGGGCATGGCTTCCGGGATGATGAAAAACATGATATCAATCATGAAGGATTACCGGGGTATCGGGATGACCCTCGATTATAACCGGGGTGATCTGGTTCTTAAGGGAATCAGTGTCTTAAAAGAAGGATCAGAGCTTCTGAAAATGTATCAAGGTATCACCTATGACCGGAAAAATGTTCTTGGTGTCAGTAAAAGACCTGTCGCCCTGGCGGTCATTGGTGTAAACATGAAAGAGTATATCAACTTTATGATGAAGAGTCTTCCTCCCTTTTTAAGCATGACAGTACAGGGAAAGATGCAAAAGCTGAAGGACTCTGATGGGATAGATGTTCAGGTTGAGCTTATCGATAACCTTGCCGGCAACATCAATGTGGGGGTCTATGATGGCGGTACTTTCAGCAGTGAAAACTTGAATGTTGTCATGACTGCAAATGTGAAGGATGTTAAGGTAATGCAGGGGTTTATTAAAAAAGTTTTTGCTGATGCTCCAAAGGATAAAGTGAAACCGCTCCGCATCGGCCGTGTCCAGGGACGCGTCATTTCGATGAAGAAACAAAAAATATTTTTCGGCATGGCAGGGAAAAATATCGTTGTGGCCCTTTCTGAATCCATGTTTCGCGCATCAATGAGACCCCGCATGTCCCGGACCTTTCTCTACAAAGTTGATCCTGAAGTTGCAAAGGTGATCAATAAGGATGGAACCACAATCTATGTTGATGCGGAAGAGCTTCTCAAAGCGGTTAAAAGTTTTTCACGGGTGTCAGCAAAAAAACAGAAGGGAAAGCAAAATGCTGATAAAAATGCTGTCTTTGAAAAGGTGATGAAGCATTTTTATTACCTCTGCTGGAATTCATGGAACCGGGATAATGTTTTCTTTACAAAGGCCGTGCTGAAAACTAAATTCAACAAGCCATTTTTTCGGGGAGTCACTGATTTGATTCAGGAAATAAATATACTTGAAAAAAAGAACCGTCAAAAGCCTGCTGTGATTATTGAAAAAAAATAAGAATCTGTAGATTTATATAAACTAAAAGGGCCGGTGCATATGCACCGGCCCTTTTTTGTATTTTGGTTATTCTCAGCTGCCTATAGACGTATAATGGTCGGGAAAGGTGTCAAGTCTTACAAAATCCTTCAGTTCCTTTCTTCTGGGTGCCGGTTTGGCTTCGCCTTCAGGTTTCCCGATGGGAATAGTTACTACCGCATCAAAGCCCTCGGGAATTGCTAGAATTGTATTTATCGCATCATGGTCCATGGATCCCACCACGACGGTTCCGAGTCCCAGGTCATGGGCTCGGAGGCAGAGGTTTTGGACTGCCAAACCAAGGTCAAACATAAACCAGTCTTTAAATTTGGTTGTCTGTTCTCCTTTTTTATACCCGGAGCGGATTGTGTCAGCACAGACTGTAATAAGAGCAGAGCAGTCAAAGGAGCACTTTCTGGCCGGATTGGTATCTGAATATGTTTCAGTTACCTGCCGTATTAACTCACGGTCGCGAATGACAATAAATTCCCAGCACTGTGTGTTTGCCCATGAGGGGGCATAGCGGGCGGCTTCAAGTATTTCATGAAGGTCATCGTTTGAGACGTAATGATCAGTGAATTTTCTGACAGACCGCCTGTTGAAGATTGCTTCTTTTAATTCCATTGGTTCCTCCGAATCTACCTGTTTGTTTTTTATCACCTGAAATGATAATGTCAAGAAGTTTACGCTGATTCGTCTTGCTCATGACAAGTGATTGACAGAAACTGAAGGATGGCTTAGAATCTTTTTGTTAGATATTAAAACATGGAGAATTCAGAATGGCTAAAAAAATAATGATTATTGATGATGCTGCTTCTATGAGGCAGGTGATTTCATTGACCCTGAAAGGGGGAGGATTCGATTTTGTTGAAGCGGGAGATGGCCAGGAAGCTCTTGATAAACTTGAAGGGGAACTGATAGACCTTTTTGTATGTGATGTCAATATGCCCAATATGGATGGACTTACTTTTCTTGGAGAAATTCGTAAGAGCGAAAAACATAAATTTACTCCCTTTATCATGCTGACCACAGAAATTGGAGAAGACATCAAGCAGAAGGGTAAAGATCTTGGGGCCAATGCATGGATTGTTAAGCCCTTTAAGCCTGAACAGCTTCTTGAGGCAGTTAAAAAAATGATAAATTAGATTATGAATCTTAAAGACATGGTAGATGCTCTTGCAGAGCGCATTGTTTTAACTGATAGATTGGCTGATAATCTGAATGAGGACATTGATCTTCTTTCAAAGCTCTCAGAAACGGCAGAAAAACAGAAACAGAAGATTCTTAATGCTGCCTATCAGCGGGAGGGCCATGAAGGGGAACTCCTGGCGACAATCACCCAGGGGAGTTTTGAATATAAGATTTCCGCACCCCGTTATGACGAAGCTGATTTCATTAAGAACAGGCGGCGGGGGCCCGGGGGCAAGTATTTTCCTTTCATCGAAATAGAATTCCCCTGCAGTGTAAAAATTACTGCTTTAAAACAGAATGAATCCCATGAAACGGAAGGAAAGGTGAATCTTTATAGTAGTGAATGTATTGTTGAGGATACAGTGCTGCCGATAGCGGGAGACGCTATGGATATGATTATCTGGCACTGCAAAGAATATTCCTTTCTTCTTGAATAAGTAAAAGTACAGGGTATAAAGCAGGAAGGAACAAGTTTGCTAAACTAGACTTGTTCCTTCTTACTTCATGCTTGTACCTTTTATTGTCTCATGTGCTGGTTAGTGTTCGCGCAATTTACATTAAATAGTAAAAATATTTTAGTAAATAATTCCGGGGTAGTTATGATTTTTCAAAGGTTATGGAAATACAGTTTTTTGATAGTACTTGTTTTGGTAAGCACTGCAGGTGTTGGTAGTCTTATGGCTTCAGGAATTACTGTTGAGCATAATGTGCATTTTCAAAGCCCCTATTTTTCTGATCCTGCAGTATCACATAATGGCAAATATATTGCATATGCAGGCAATAACAGCGTGAGGATATGGGATGTCAATGGGAACTGCATTGGCTCTTTCATTGATAAACAGCCTTATATCAATCCTCCTAATGCATTCAAGTTCTGGCAGCCCAATAGAAATATTTATGCAGTCACTTTTTTGCCCGACAATAAACATGTGGCAGTGTCTGTTTTTCCTCGCAGGGTGTATGTTCTCGATTTGAACGGTAAGATAATTAATAAGTATAAGGTTAAAAAGCTCAGAATAAGCAGGGATAAACGTGAGTGGAGTAAAATAAGCCAGATACATTATTTTCCTGGCGGGGATAAGCTTCTTACTTATGAACCGGGCGGGGATGATATTGTTGTTCGGAATAAAAATTATGAAAAAATCAAACGGGTACAGTTAAACAAGACAACCAGTGTCATTAAGTATATTATTCGTATTTCTCCAGATGGCAGGTTTTTTATTGTCGCGCAGAATGTAGCAGGGACAACGAAAAATGGATGGAAAACCTACATTCGTTTATTTAATAACAAAGGCAGACTACTGCGGAACATTTCTTCTGACAGGCCGGGAAGAATATCAACACCTTACGGGAAATCAAAAAAGATTTTTTTCCTTCCAGACTGGGTTGAGTTCAGCCCGGACAGCAAATATCTTATTTATATGAATACCTATCATGCCGGGCGTTTCAGAGACCCTTCAGACAGGAAGAAGTACCACGGCGGCAGGATACGCCGTGTGGAGATCAAGAGCGGCAGGGAAAAGGAGTTTTGGATTCCAGACAGTAGATACCGTATAACCCGTTTATTCCATAACAAAGACGGGAAGACATACACCGGTGTAAGCAGCAGGGCTGTATATAAGATCTCAAAAGATGGAAAAATCATAGAAGAATATGTGCACCAGAAGGTAGAACATGCCCATCGAAATGGGAGAACCTATAACCGTATGTTTTCAGCCTCACACCAGCAGATACCTGTCATGGGTAATATTATTATTGGGAATTGCAGCGATCCTGACAGCGGCTTTGCTCTCTATACAAAGACCGGTGAAATGAAGGTGTTTAATACCTATCCATTATATGTCCCTAAAAGGGCATTTGTTTCTTTTAATGGAGAATTCCTCTCATTTGAAATCGAACGGGCGAAAAAATCAGTGTTTTTTGATGTGAAGAGCAATAGTGTTGCCTTGAAGGACTCATCAGTGTATTTCGACAATAAAAACAAGCCATACAGCCTCTGTCATGACAGGAAGAAGTATAGCAACACGATAACTTATGATTCAGGAAGTATATCTTACAGCCACCGTGAGCATTCTTATATGTTTCTTATGCCGCTGCCGAACGGGAAATTTGCAGAAATAAAGAATGGTTTTACCCTGTACAACCTTGATGGTGACGCATTACGGCGGTACCCTCAGGCAAAAATTAAACTCAGTACAGCTATTGCGAAGAACATGAAATACTATATTGAACCTCTTACCTGGCCTAAGGTTAAGTATGTACTTTTAAAAAACATGAAAGGTGAAACTCTACTGAAAAAACTGACCGGGGCCTTTTTTACTTTTGCATGGACCGTTTCGCCTGATGGAAAATATTTTGCAGGAGGTCATGACAGTCAGGGGTTTATACAGGTTTATACAAAAAGAGGAGAAATGGTTCATCGGATAACAGACCTTCTGGCAGGACAGGTCCAGTCTCTGGCTATGACAAAAAATAACCGCTATCTCATTGCTCTTGGGAGGATGGGGACAGTTAAAATTGTTGATCTTAAAAATACAAAACGCAGGGCAGAGATATCATTTTTCAGTGGTAATGGGTTTGTTGTGTCAGATAACAAAGGGCGTTATGACTGCAGTGATAACGCATTAAATAGAGTATCAGTTGTTAAGAATAGAAAGAGCCAGACTGGGGCGGTGAAAAAAGAAGCCAGAGTTAAAGGCCTGTTGTGGAAATTTTTCAAAGGGGAATAAATATGAAGAAGATAGTGATAACTATATCAGTATCAGCACTGGTTTTTTTAACAGCTCTTTCTTCCATTTCAGAGGATGATGTTCCCGAGGCAGCATCACTTTGGGGTAAGTATAATACTCTCATTGGTAAAATTAAATGCCCTGATGTAAAGCTAAGCAGGAATCCTTTCTGGCAGTTCGGCTTTAAAGAATACGGCTATGCAAAGGAACGAACCTGGTGCAGGGGAAAAAAAGGGAAGGCCGGGTATTATGTGTATGTAAAACCCTACTGGTATGCATGGAAAGAGAAGGGCAAAAAAGTGAACATAGAGACCATTGCCTCGTTAAACGGGATATATAAAGGGCTGCAGAAAAAATTGAAATGCCCGAGTAATGCTTCGCTATATAAAAAATTCACCGATTACGGCTATACTGCCGAGCATTTTAAGGGTAAACAGATTTTGTGGTGCGGAGGCTATACTCCCCCCGGGCATTTTGTCTATGTGAAGCCATACTGGTATATCTGGAAGACTTATGTTCATCACATTGACGTTCCGTCCGATGCATCAAAGGGGAAAAAGTATATCTACAGCAACCTGCTGCAGGTCATCAAATGCCCTGAAGATAGAAAGACTTATAGGATGTTTTATGAATACGGCCTCCATGAACAGAACAATATCTATTGCGGACGCAAACGAACTGCTCCGGGTTACTGGATGTATGTATATCCCAACTGGTACATCTGGAAAAATCGAAAGAAAAAGGAAGATGAACTGGATGGAGATCATGACAACTGGCCGCCTGAATAGTGTGGTGAATGGGAGCTAAGTGTTTGCACAAGGAATAAGTCTTCTAAATACGGAGAGCAGACTTGTTCCTTGTGCTATCCTCTATACCGGCTCATCATGGAGCACTTTACTGAATATCTTTCGCGTCTTTACACCGCATCCCTATGTCTGCATCAGACTTATTTAATCCTCAATTTTCAATAAATGAAATCCGTCATTCATATCTGAGGAAGCCCAGGGACCATTTCTTTTCTTTTTTAAAATACCCATGGCGGCGTGTTTCCCGTCATTGCTTACATACATTGACTCCGACACGAGCAATGTTGTTATGCCTGGAAATATTTTATGCAGCGGAATTGTTTTTATTTTTTTCATTGTGTCTAAAGCAAAGGCATCAACACCTGTTTTGTGAAAAACATAAACATATTTTGAATTGGGAGATTCAATGAGCTTAAATATATTTCTTCCCGAGCGAACTTTGTTTGTGAGCTTTCCTGTGGCAAGATCATATCGGAAAATTGTGGCAAGCTGGTTGCTGCCGAGGAAAAGATATTTTTTTTTCCGATCAATTAATCTTCCATAGGAAGTAACGGGAATGGAAAGAGAAATATGACTCCTGGTTTCGGTGTTGACCACATAACCCTGTGCTTTTGGCCCGAAAAGAGATCCTTTTGCCGGATTATTGTGAGGCCCTTCGTCATATTCCAGGAACACAATATGTGAAAAATCCGAAGACGTAAAAGAACTTATGCTATAGGTGGAGGCTGTTCTGCCTTTGTATCGCACCGGAACCTTGATAGTATGTTTCCAGTCGACTTTTCGTTTCTTAATATTAAACCGATGAAGAATTATGTGTCCTGGAGTTTTCTTTTTATTTAAAAAATATATCCGGTTAAAGTAGTAAAAATATGAACCCGAAGGATCTACTCCTATGGGAAGGACTCCTTTCTGTTCCATTGGGTGGTTCCAGTTCCGTTCCAGGGGAGTCATCCAGTTAAGTTTTTTGCTTTTCAAATCCATCTCAGCATAATAGGAATTATTAACCTGCTTGAGATAATTCTTTTTATTAACGTACTTTCTGTTTCGAGCGCAATAATACATGTTGTATTGAGAAATGAATCGAGAAACGGACCCGTCTATGCAGGGCGGATTTCCGGAAACAGTTTTAACCGTTTTATTTTGAGCCAGATACAGACCAATCGTGCCTGTTTCGGGATTATAATGGACAATCTTTTTGTCATTCCATCTCCAGTATTTACCTTCCAGCTTAAGACCGTTGATTATATATCTCCGGTTTGCCCTGGGAAGATTTTGAATATTAATGGGTTTTTCGATTCCACTAAGATTTTCAATGGCAGGTAAGTTTATCTTTCGATTAGTCTGAATATCATAAATAACGGGAGCCCAGGGTCTGGTTGTTCCTTTGCTGAGAATATACCGGTTGGGATGAATTTGTTGATGTTCAAATCGTTTGCATCCATGAACGGTTTTTATGATTGTTATTCCCGGTTTGCCCGCGGTATTTCCAATTGCAACCATAGTTTTCGGCACCGCAAAAATTGATAAAATAGCTATACATGAAAAACAAATTAAAAATCTTTTAACTTCCCTTTTCATTGTTTTCTCCTTGCAAATATCAAAAAAGCCTTGCATGCCCGGTGCTTTTTGTCAATATTTTAATATGGAAGTAGCCTTGTGCAGCTTTTCAAAAGTGCCATTCTGTTTTATCTGACGGGTGTTGGTTGAGGAACTTTCCTGAATATCTGAATCGCAAAAAAGGGCGCCCGACGGACACCCTTTTTAATAATGGATATGTTGAATGTGTTAGTTTGCTACAATATTGACCAGTTTCCCCGGTATTGCGATTACCTTGCGGATAGTTTTGCCTTCGATAAACTCTTTTACCCTCTCGTGTTCCATGGCCATTTTTTCCATATCTTCTTTAGAAATGTCTGAGGCCACTTCGACCTTTGCACGGATTTTTCCATTGACCTGGAAGACTACTTCGATTTCGTCACGGGTAGTCAGCGCTTCGATAAAATCAGGCCACGGGGCATCTGAGAGAAGATCGGTTCTTTTCATGTTTTCCCACATTTCTTCAGCTACATGGGGAATAAAAGGATTAAGCATGGGAATAAAACTGTCAAAGATCTCTGAAAGAACAGTGCGCCCGGCGGCACTCTGCCATGCTTCTTCGGATACCTGGTAGAGGCCGTTTGTCAGTTCCATGAAACGGGCAATGGCTGTATTGTACATCATTCTGACTGCCATATCATTGGTGACAATTTTAATGGTACGGTGCAGTTCAATGCGGATTTTTTTCAGTTCATCAGTAAGCTCGTCTTCTTTGATCTCAGCGCCTGTTGTGTAAAGATCGATATGGCTGTTGAGAAAGCGCCAGATTCGGTTAATAAAGCGGTAACTTCCTTCTACACCCTTGTCAGACCAGTCGAGGTCTTTCTGGGGCGGTGCGGCGAAAAGCATGAAGAGACGAACCGTGTCCGCCCCGTATTTTTTAATGATCTCATCGGGGTCAACAGTATTCCCCTTTGACTTGCTCATCTTGGCCCCGTCTTTGATAACCATGCCCTGAGTCAGGAGGCGGGTGAAGGGCTCCCGGTTTTTTACAAGACCAAGATCATTGAGTACCATGTTGAAGAACCGGGCATAGAGGAGATGAAGTACCGCGTGCTCAATGCCTCCGATATACTGGTCTACAGACATCCAATAGTCAACTTCTTCTTTATCAAAAATTTCTTTTGATTTGGGGGAAGTGAACTTCGCATAATACCATGACGAATCGACAAAGGTATCCATAGTATCGGTTTCACGCTGTGCGTCTTTTCCGCATTTTGGACACTTGACCTTGAGGAACTCGTCCATCTTTGCCAGGGGCGATCTGCTGTCTCCGTGAAAGTCTACTTCCGTGGGCAGAACAACCGGAAGGTCCTTTTCTGGTACCGGTACCTCACCGCAGCTGTCACAATATATGATGGGAATCGGGCAGCCCCAGTACCTCTGCCGGGAGATGCCCCAGTCCCTGAGACGGTAATTTACCTGTCGGGTACCGAAACCTTCTTTCTCTGCATAATCGGCAATTTTTTCGATTGCCTCTTTATTGTTAACGCCGTCAAAGGGACCGGAGTTAACATTGACACCTTCGGCAATATAGGCGTCCTCCATTTCATCGATTTTGATGGGATCTTTAGGGTTGTCGATAACCAGTTTGACCGGTATGTTATATTTTTTAGCAAAGGCGAAGTCCCGGGTATCGTGGGCCGGTACCGCCATGATGGCGCCGGTTCCATATTCCATCAGTACGAAGTTTCCTACATAGAGGGGCACTTCGTCTCCATTAAAGGGATTGATAACCTTGAGCCCCGTGTTAATGCCTTCTTTTTCTTTGTCTTCAGCGGTCCGGTCTGCCATGGACTGGTTTTTAATCCGTTCAACAAAGGCCTTCACCTCGGGATTGGTGATTTTTTCAACAAGGGGGTGTTCAGGAGCGATAACCATGAAGGTTACCCCGTAGACCGTATCGGGACGGGTCGTGTAGATGGGGAAGTCTTCACCTGATTCAAGTTTGAAATTTATTTCCAGGCCAGTAGACCGTCCAATCCAGTTTTTCTGCATGGTGATGACCTGTTCGGGCCATCCCTCTTTGATGTCGTCATGTCCTGCCAAAAGATCATCGGCATAATCAGTAATTTTGAAAAACCACTGCTCAAGGGCCTTCTGGACAACCTCAGAATCACAGCGCCAGCAGATACCGTTTTCAGCCTGCTCATTGGCAAGGACAGTGGCGCAGTCGGGACACCAGTTTACCGAGGACTTTTTTTTGTAGACCAGGCCTTTTTCTTTCATCTTAAGAAAAAGCCACTGGTTCCACTGGTAGTAGTCCGGCTGGTAAGAGGCTATTTCACGGCTCCAGTCGTAGGAGAAACCCATCCTGTCGAGCTGAACTTTCATGTATTCAATGTTTTCCCCGGTCCATTTGCTGGGAGGAATATTATTTTTGATTGCCGCATTTTCAGCAGGAAGGCCAAAGGAATCCCATCCCATGGGGTGAAAGACGTTTTTTCCCCTCATGCGCCAGAAACGGGCCATGATATCTCCAATAGTATAGTTCCGTACATGCCCCATGTGAAGGCGGCCGGAAGGGTAGGGAAACATTTCGAGAACATAAAATTTTTCACGGGATTCGTCGCGGATATTCTTGAAGATTTCCTTATCCTTCCAGTATGTCTGCCATTTTTCTTCTATAGTATTAAAGTTATATTCACGTTCCTGCATGGTGGTAGACCTCGATGATGATTTTTACCGATGGGTGACCGGTATCCTGGTCAGGCAGCCGCCGGGCCAGGGGATTTAAAAGAGTTTATTTGCTTTCCTGTTCGAGAAGGGTAATGATTTCTTCCGGTGAACTGTAGTCTATAATGCTGTTTTTTGTCGTTTCATTCTTTAATATTGCCATTATGTTGGAGAGAAGCTTCAGGTAATCCTTATGCTGTCGTTCTCCAGCCGCAACCAGTATAATAAGATGTGCCGGATTGCCGTCAAGGGAGTCAAAATCGATACCTTTTTTGGAGACTCCGATAGCAAAAGCCATCTCTTTGACTGAATTGATCTTTGCGTGGGGAATGGCGATGCCGAGGCCGATGCCGGTACTGAGGATTTCTTCCCGTTCTTTTAATGCCTTTATCAGGGTATCTACATCACTGCAGACATCAGAATCTTCGAATACCCGCGCAAGTTCTTCAATGGCTTTGAATTTATTGTCAGCTGTAAGTGCTTTGATGTACTTCGCATCTGTGTATGTTACAACAGGGGACATGTTACTACCTCGTGATAAGGTTATTTGTAAGTGTAATGTACCTTTTTTTAGTCCTCACAGGTATATGTCAATGATTAATTTTTCATTGACATTACAACACCGCTATATAGTACGGCACCTGTACACATTTTTTTAAAGGTCTCTGAGAGTGCCCTGGGCAGCACGGGAATCTTCAAAAAAAATACCCCTGGAGACATTAATCCTAAAAACCATGAAGCAGCTGTTTTCAAAGAAAATCCTCTCGCTTCTTGAACGGGCGAAAATGACTGAACATACCTTTATGGTAGTGGTCGCCCTGATTATTGGAGCCTTTGCCGGTTTTGGAGCCCTTCTTATCCGGGTGATGATTAAGGGGATATCAGAAATTTTTTACAGCGGCAATGGTACCCTTCTGGCAAATATCATAGCCTCCCCCTGGTATATAAAGGTTCTGGTCCCGGCCCTTGGAGGGCTTATTGTGGGACCCTTGATTTATTTTCTCGCCAGGGAGGCGAAGGGCCACGGGGTACCCGAGGTCATGCAGTCTATTCTTCTCAGAGGGGGCGTAATTCGCCCCAGGGTTGCGGCGGTGAAGGCCCTTGCCTCGGCTATAACCATCGGTACCGGCGGATCTGTAGGCCGTGAAGGCCCCATTGTGCAGATTGGTTCGAGTATCGGCAGCAGTATCGGACAGTTTTTTAAAGTAAATTCGGTGCGCATGAAGACCTTTGTGGGGTGCGGTGCTGCCGCGGGTATTGCCGCTGCTTTTAACGCTCCCATTGCCGGGGCCCTTTTTGCCGTGGAAATAATACTTGGAGATTTTGCCTTTGCGCAGTTTTCACCTATTGTTATTTCTTCTGTCATGGCAACGGTAATCTCTCATCACTTTGAGGGGAATTTTGCCGCCTTCCAGGTTCCTGAGTACCAGCTTACCAGTCCCTATGAACTTTTTTTCTATTTTATACTTGCGATACTTGCCGCAGTTGTGGGCCATATTTTTATACGGGTTCTTTATTACTCTGAAGATTTCTTTGATGACCGCCTTAAGATTCCTGATTATGCTAAACCGGTTATCGGTGGTCTTCTTATTGGCGCCATTGCTCTCATTTATCCTGAAATTATGGGTGTTGGTTACGAATCGATAAATGATGCCCTTCATGGCAAAACGGTCTGGGATCTTGCACTCGTGTTGATTTTGGTAAAGATAATTGCCACATCTCTGACCCTCGGCTCCGGGGGCTCCGGGGGGATTTTTGCGCCTTCTCTCTTCCTGGGGGCGATGACAGGGGTATTTTTCGGAAGTTTTGTTCACTGGCTTTTCCCGGGAATCACGTCTACCCCGGGGGCCTATGCCCTGGTTGCCATGGGCGGCCTGGTTGCCGCGACGACCTATGCCCCGATTACCGCGATTATTATTGTCTTTGAGCTGACTAATGACTATCATATTATACTCCCCCTTATGATTACCTGTATTGTAAGTACGATTATTGCCACCAAGTTCTCTCGAGAGTCTATCTATACATTAAAGCTGGTTCAGCGGGGCATTCAGATCAAAGACGGGGCTGAAACAAATGTAATGAAGTCAATTTTTGTTAAGGAAGTTTTTATCAGCAAAGTTGAAACCCTCAGCCAGTTCTCTACCTTTGATGAGGTGGCCAATAGTGTTATTTCAGGAAAGGATACCTATTTTCCTGTTGTTGACAAGCAGACCCATTATCTCGGGATGATTACTATCAATGATGTGAAAGAGCATCTTTATGATAAGGATATACTGCAGCATCTTCTTATTGCCGATGATATAGCGAATAAGGACATTGATCCGGTTGTCGCTTCGGATGACTGCCAGACGGTGCTTGATACCATGAGCCGTCTGAATTTCCAGGGGCTGCCGGTTGTTGACAGCCATGAAAAGAACCGGGTCGTCGGCATGGTCTGGCGTAAGGATATCATTGACGCATATAATGAAGAGGTTGAGCGCCGGGATATTACCACCGCCTTTGCCAGCCGGATTACCATGAAGAACATCGACAGCAATGTTCACTTTATGGAAGGATACAGCATGTGTGAAGTTCCGGTTCCGAAAATGTTTATCGGTAAGTCAATTAAGGAGCTGGATATCCGGGCCCGCTACGGGGTCGACATTCTTCTTATCCGGAGCAATTCAGACGAGGGATCCCGCATCAAGGCGATTCCGAAACCGGAATATGAATTTTCCTACAATGATTCCCTTGTTGTTTCCGGGGAAATCGGCAAAATTAATCTTATCAAGCACCTGTAAACTTCCTCTTCCTTATCCCCTGTTTTTAAATGCCCCCTGTGTCAGGAGAATCGGTAAAAACTGAAATATTCTTCATTTTGCCGAAAGAAGGAAATCATAATAAAAATTAATTGACTTTAATTGAGTCATGTCATATGCAATAATATTAGGTTGTTGGGGCCGCCTGCAGGCGGGTATTTCACTCACATAGAGGTTTTTATGAAAGTAGTTCACGTTCTGAAAAGAATTGAAATAATTGATGAAGATATCAAAGATCTGAAAAAGCTTGAAAAGTCTATTTCCCGCAACAAGTCTTTTTCGACACCTATTTATATGTCTATTGAGAAGCAGATAAATATTCTTCTTGGAGAGCGGATTAAGATGTTCGAACTTCAAATTGCCGATCCACCGGAGTCTCTTGTCGAAGCGATTGAAGGGAAACCGGAAGAAAGAGGCCCTGCGGTGAAAAAGGCCGCTCCGAAGGCGAAGAAAAAGACCGCAAAAAAAGCTGCCAAAAAGCGCTCTGCCGGCGGTGATATGGGAATGCTGACCCAGGACATGATCGATTCCCGTTTTGAGGATCTTCAGAAAAAGGAAGAAAAAAAGAAGCCCGCGGCGGTAAAAGAAGCGGCTCCCGCGCCTGAAGATGATGGTGATGAGTCGGTGAAGATACTTGATATCGCCCTTGAAAAGGGAACCCTTAATAAAAAAGAAATCGAAAAAGAGAAGAAGGTACGGTTCTTTCGAGAGAATTTTCCTACTGACTGATAGAAGTATATTATATCTAAAATTAAAAAAGGGACTTCTGATAAAGAAGCCCCTTTTTTAATGTAAAAATTTGTACAATCTGTTGACTTTCTATTAGAGTATTTTATGGTTTGTTCATAAAATAAAAGGGGAGATTTGTATGAAAAAAGTATTACTGTTTTGTCTTATTGGAGTGTGTGCTATTGCTTTCAGTTTTACCGGCTGTGATGATGAAGAGGCAGGGCTTACCTGTGCAGAGCAAATTAAATCATATAAGATTTGTATAAATGAAAATGGTCTTGAAGATCCACAGTGTATGGGCATAATAGATGATTCTTGTAGAGTTAAGTAAAATTGCCTGGTAACAGCATCAAATCTAAGTGCAAAAAAAAGCCGGGGCTCAGAGCCCCGGCTTTTTTTAAATAGATGCTGCTATAAAAAAATTACTCGCTCATGACATATTCATCAGCCAGTGAGTACACATGCTCTTTGAGAACCTTTTCAAATTCATCGTTGTTTGCGACAGGCTTCTTGACCATTGCGAGACACTTTTCATCCTGAGCAGCCGTGTTGCTTGGCTTGCCGTAGAGATCCATGGCATAGCGGTTGAAGTCACGAACGTAGACGTCGAAGATCTGGTTCAGTACATCATCACCGATGCCTTCCATGGCTGCGCTTTCGATGATAAGCTGTCCGAAGGCAACCAGGGTAAAAATTTCACCAACAGCGAGAAGGTAGTCAAAATCCTGCATCTGCTTCATCAGGTCTGCGCCTGAAGCGATAAGGTATGCCTTAAATCCTTCGATCTGCTCTTTAAACACATTGATGTTGGGAAGATCTTTGCTGTTATATGCTATATTGAAATCGTGGAACTGAATCTTGCTGTAGCCGCGTGTGGGGCCCTGCTCGAAAAGAAAATCATCATTTTCGGCACCGTTACGTCGGTCAATCTCGGGGAACTCACCGGGATTGAAGAAGTAGTTGGGGATAAGCTTGGCGATCAGCGCCATGTTTACGTGACGGGTTCCTTCAAGTTTCGGGAATCCTCTCAGCTCGCCAACTGCCTGCTCAAAGTAGGTATTCTTTTCAAAACCCTTGGCGGCAATAATGTCCCAGAGAAGGTCCATGGTTTCTTCGCCCTGGATAGCAACTTTCATTTTCATGATGGGATTATACAGAAGGTATCTCTTGTCTTCAGAGGTAGCTGCTCTCATGTAGTCAGTTGCTCTGAGGCCGAAGAGCTTCATACCTGCCAGACGGCAGTAGGAGTCCATGAACAGTTTTCGTACATGGGGGAAGTCAGTTACATACTTGCCGTAAAGGTTTCTGTTTGCAGCGTGATTTATTGATTCGTAAAAAGCGTGAGTTACGATACCGATGGCACCGGAGCCGATGTTAAACTTACAGATATTTACAGTATTAAGCATGTCGTCCCATGCCTTCTGGCCCTTTGAAGTAATATCAGCTTCGGTGATGGGGTAGTCATGGAGAGCAAATTCAGAAACATAGTTGTTACTGAAAGAGATAACATTCTGAATACATTCGTAGTTTGGATGTTTTGAATCAACAACAAAGAATACATATTCATCAGTATCAGCGATTTTTGCAAAAACAGTAACCGTACCGGCTTCGTTTCCGTTACCGATGTAGTACTTGCTTCCGTTTGCAAGATAGGTGCCGTCTTTTTGGGGGTAGAGCTTCATATCAGTTGAATAGATATCCGCGCCGTGTTCCTTTTCAGAGAGACCAAAGGCACAGAGGGGATTTTCTTTCAGTTTAGCGGCAGCCTTCTGCTTGGCTTCTTCGTTGTCTCCAAGAAAGACAGGGTCGAGGCCCAGGGTTGAAACATGGTACATATACCAGTAGGCGGTTCCGTAAAATCCGCAGATTTCAGAAAATTCGAACATTTTATAGGTGCTGTAGTGCTGGTTGGGATCTTCTCCGTAACCTTTAGGCAGAAAGAGGTTTTCGAAAATTCTTTCTTTTTTGATGAATTCAGCAAAATCGTAGGTGAATTCCTTTGACATGAAGTCATCTTTCATCTTTTTCAGGCCCTTGCCTTCAAAGAAGTCGATGGTCTTCTGCATTATCTCACCGGATCGATCATCGGGATACTTGCGGCTTTTGGGATCATATTTCTTCGGATTGAGTAGAAGCATGGCATTTCTCCTTTACACAGATTATTCGTTAAATAGGGACATAAGAGCCCTTTTGTTTTCCGATTTTTTATATATACTCCGGAATGTGGAATATGATTGTATGAGGTCTCTGGAAGACAAGTCTTTTTTTCTATTTACTGGCAATAGAATGTCACTAAAAAGGCTGATTGTAAAGGAAGTTTTTCTGTTGTTTGTCTTGCACCTTCGGTTTTTGGGTATACCGGTTTTCAAGAGCGTCTCGGAGCACTTTCAGAAGTTAAAAAAGAGAAAGTCGAGAAGCTGTTAAAATGCGGCAAATTTAAAAAACCCTTGCATGGTCCACGCTTTTTGTTAATATTTTAAGATTTCAGTGACATGATGCAGGTTCCTTAAAGATGTATTGTGTCGCATGCGCTGTTTGCTGACAGCGCAGATTATTATATGTCAATATAATAATCTGTGGCAAAGAACAGTTGTTGATGGCAGGTCGATTCTGTGAATAAAATAATTACGAAAATTCTTCTATCAATCATCTTATGTTCAATACTGGTTGCCGTCTCTATCGGTTTTCTCAGCATTTTCCACGCTTCAAAAAATCTTCGGCAGGAATCATTTGATAAACTCCAATATGCATCAACAAGCTATGCAAATGAATTCAGTGCTAAACTTAAAAATGTCGAAGGTGTTGTTGATGCCTTCGAATCTGTTGTTGCGACATCTTTTGACTTAAACCAGTTTCAATTCAATCTCAGGTATCGATATGAGTATATTAAAAATACTAATGATATGCTTAAAACGGTAGCTGGCAAAATTTCCGGAATTCAGGGAATTTATTTTACTGTCAATCCGAAGTTGACTGGTAGGGTTTTCCAGTCCTGGTATATCAGTGATGGGAAAGGAAGTTTTGTATACCAGGAACCTGAGGATATTTCAGAGTTTTATCCCTCCAACAAAGATATGGAATGGTATTATAAGCCTATCAATAAAAAAGAAGGTGTCTGGCTCCCTCCATATGTTGATGCAACTATTAAAGTAAAAATGATATCCTATACTAAAGCGGTCTTCAGTGATGGACAATTCATTGGCGTTATAGGCATTGACATTGCTTTTAAAGACATTGAAAAAACAATAGAGGAGATGAAACTTTTTGAATCAGGTTACTCCTTTCTGCTCGACAGGGACTACAAGATTCTTCTTCACCCCGAAATTGAAGCCAACACAAGTATGAAAACTCTCAAGGATGAAGGCTTAGACGGTGCTGTAGAGTCTATGAACAAGAAAACATCTGGAGCGGTGGAATATTATTATAAGAATAAAAAAAAGGTTATGGGATTTTCCAGGTTATCAAATGGGTGGATACTCGGGGTTTCTACCGTTGCTTCTGATATTTTTATACCTGTTGACCGTCTTAAAAACAGCATCATAGTAAGCGTTCTCATCCTGCTTATTGTTACTGCCATTATTGGCCTGTTTATTTCTAAGTCGATTACTGAACCAATTAACAACTTAAAAGATAAGGCAGCGTTAATAAGTAAAGGAGAGCATGATGTTGAACTTGATCTGAATTCCAATAACGAGATTGGAGAGCTTTCAAAAAGCATTCATATCATGACAAGAGAACTGATTACCTCACATGAAGAGCTGAAAATGAGTGAAGAAAAGTTCAGGGCACTGGCCGACACCTCTCCTCTTGCAGTATATATGTCAGAAGGTATCGAACAGAGAGCTGTTTATATCAATCCTACCTTTGTTGACCTGTTTGGCTATACAATGGAAGAAGTGCCAACCGCAGATCATTGGTTTCCCCTGGCCTATCCTGATCCACTATACCGCAAACAGATAACTGAGATGTGGCAGAAAATAGTGAAACATGCCATTGAGTCAAAATCGGATACTGAAACGGTGGAGTCTGTTGTCAGGTGCAAAGACGGCTCAGACAAGCATATCTCATGGGGATTTATCAATATTGGAAAACAGAACTGGGCTTTCGGTCTTAATTTAACTGAACGCAAACTGGCAGAAAAAGATAGGGAAGAGACAATCGAAAAACTAAAAAAATCACTAGAGGAGATTAAGAGTCTTCGGGGGATTCTTCCTATCTGTGCAAAATGTAAAAACATCAGGAATGATGAAGGTTATTATGAGCAGATCGAATCGTACATCCAAAAACATTCAGAAGCTGTTTTTAGCCATGGACTTTGCCCAGACTGTTCAGATGAGTTATATGGAAATAAAGAGTGGTACAAGAAGAAGAAAGAAGATCCCGATTTATCGTAAAAACAGATTTAATGAAATCGTTGTATGGGCGGTGCTTTTTTTCAGTATTTTTAATTTGGAAGCAGGAAGATGCGGTTTTTTAGAAGATTTATTCTGTCTCATGTACTGATTGGTGTTGCCGGAGTTTCCTGAATATTGATATCCAACTGCCGGCTTTTTTACTACCCGTGCAGCGCCCGGGTCAAAATAAACTCAACCCGGTACTTCTCTAGAAAAAAGCTGTTCGATCCATTTTTGTAAAGGGAAGAAGCATCTCCCGTAAAGGTAATATTAGTCAGTGTCGGAATGAGAGGGGCGCCCGCAAAACTCTGGCGTACCGGCGTAACCAGATCTTTTAATTGAGCCGGGGCACTCTGCCGGTCTACGGAAGAGACCTGGTACTGGTGTATCCCTTTCTCCCCCGGTACGATGTCAGCCTTGAGAATTGTGCTTCTGTTGAATTTCAGCAGATGCATTTCTTCGAGCTGGTTTGCAACATTATCATAGGTTACTGTTCCCCGGTTGTCTATCTGAATCTTTAAGACTCCAATTTTTGGGGAAACCTGGGGAATTTCTTCAATGCTGTTAATGGTCGTAACGACATTTTTACAGAACTCATACATTCGCACCAGGTATTCTTCCCGCCGTGAATCAGGTGCTATGTAGGTGAAGATGTTGCCCTGTTCATTGATGATGTATATCAGCGTATGTTCGTTTTTCGTTTCGTACATGAGGCTTATAGAATTTGTACTCGCCTTTTCGAGGAGCCCCGCGTAGAGCTGTATACGGCTGTCTTCCCCATAGAAATGAAGATCGATGCGGGGTTTCGGGTTCAGGGTGAGGGTTGTCAGCATCTTGATAAGATGGGGCTGAATGTCCACCTTGATAATATTTTTTTCCCGTGAGATAACAAGAAACTGGTCTCCGAGACGGGTAACCATCCGCTTTGGGGCCTTTCCTTCCTTAAATAATATGAAATTGTAACTCTCCCGGAAGAGGCGTTCAAGTCCCTTGTAGAGAGGCTTAAAGGGCTCCGGTGTCACAACGGCACAGAAATCATCAAAGGGCCGCGGGAGCTGTATCCCGTCCTGGAGAATTGTTTCGAGGATGGGAATCATGTCATTGATGCCGTCAACGCGGCGGACAAAGGACTGGCCCCAGCTGGTGTAGTAGAGCCAGTCAATTGTTTTGATTTCTTCAACGTTTTCAGTATTGAAATTTATTATCACCATGTTGTTAAGGCTGAAAGACTGGTGAAGGAAGAATTCATTCTTCAGGTAGACCCTTTTTTCATTAAAGAGGTCATGTATCTTGTTAAGGAGTTCAAGAATCTGGTTCTGGTTGATGCGGCTGTAGCCTGACTGAATCTGGAGGCGTGTGAAGGTTGGGTGAAAAATCTGATTCAAGGCCATCCACGAGAGAAGGCGGACAAGGTCAGCATCTGATTTCAAAGTCGTTGAAAGGAACTTATCCTGTGAACTGGTATTTGTTTTGTAAAGCCGCCACTGAGGATTGTCAAGGTCTTCGGTCAGCGGTTCGATGTAGAGAATCGATTCATGGGG